>Ga0268262_10001215_pt1 | contig 32495 bp, 36 predicted proteins | sample TergutNc150P3_FD_190354 | JGI IMG/M metagenome (GOLD analysis project Ga0268262, IMG submission 190354) | Nasutitermes corniger P3 segment gut microbial community from laboratory colony in Florida, USA - Nc150 P3 (SPAdes) (version 2) | ecosystem: Host-associated > Arthropoda: Insects >... | reverse complement strand
AAAAGCATTCCTGCTTTTATCCGCTGCCCGCCGTCACGCGGGCAGCTCGGCTGCTCTCCTTCCCTATGTTGCCAAAGATCATTGGGATTGAAATCCCTTAGACTAAAGTCCGCAGCCTCTAACCAGAGGTTTGAAGACCATACTACAACAATAATCTCTCTGTCAAGCCAAAAAAGGCTAAAAGATAGAAATTCTGTCTTGTGAATTACACCGTCTTTAAGTTATTGTGTATTATCAATAGACTTCAAAAAAATCGGTGAAAATTGCCCCGCTCAATTTACAGACGGCGGCAAAATTGGTTCGCGGAAAATGACCCCGGATTATGACCAAAGATCAGAACCATAGAAAATATACATATAGCGCAGAAAAAGATCAATAGCCTTTTGCGTTTTTTTGAAAAAATTTTTATTTTTTTTTTAAGCTCGTTAGAATCCGTAAATCCCGGCATATTTGGACTCTATGTGGTCCAAAAACGGCTCAGCCGAGAGGCTTTTTCCGGTTACAATTTTAAGCAGCCCGGATGGATCCTTACGGCATCCCCAGACATAAATTTTTTCCTTAAGCCAGTTTCTGATGGGGGTAAAATTGCCCTTGGCTATTTGTAGCTCAGCGTCCGGTATGTCTGATTTAAGTTTTTCCCAGAACTGAAGGCCGTAAAGATTCCCAAGGGCATAGCTGGGAAAGTATCCAAAAGATCCCATTGACCAGTGTACGTCTTGCAGTACGCCCTGGGCATCAGTTTCAGGCTGGACTCCAATCAATTCTTTCATCTTTTCCCGCCAAGCCTCCGGAAGCTTTGCGGGATCAAGCGAACCCTGGAAAAGTTCTCTTTCAATTTCAAACCTTAAGATGATATGGAGGCTGTAAGTAACTTCGTCAGCTTCAATACGGATAAGCGAAGGCTCTACCAGGTTAATTGCCTTGTAAAAATCTTCGGCTGAAAATGCTGACAGCTGACCTGGAAAGTAAGAATGCAGGACAGGATACATCGCTTCCCAAAAGGCGCGGCTGCGCCCTATGACATTTTCCCACAGCCGCGACTGGGACTCGTGGATACCCATGGAAGCCCCGTCGGCTAGGCTGGATAGGCGGAGTTGTTCCGGAAAACCCATCTCGTAAAAAGCGTGACCCCCTTCGTGGATAGTGGAAAAAATACCGCTCTGAACCTGCCGCTTTAAATAACGGGTTGTTATGCGTATATCGTCAGAACCCAGCGTGGTGGTAAAGGGGTGGGCGGAAACATCCAGCCGCCCCCTGCTTGTATCAAAACCAAGGCGTTTTAATATATCCCTGCTGAAACCGGCCTGTTTTTCAACATCAAATTCCTGGTCCAAAAAAGAATTATCAGGCCGCGGCCTTGAAGAGATTTTTTTTAGCAGCTCTCCAAGTCTTTTACCCAAAGGCGTAAAAACCTCGCTAATAGCCTTAACGCCCATACCCCTTTCGTAAATATCCAAAAGACCGTCGTATGGGTTATCTTTATAGCCCCAGTAAATAGCACGTTGCCTGGAAAAATCGATCATCTTTACCAAATGAGGCAAAAAAGCGGAGAAGTTATTGTCCCGCCGGGCGCTTACCCAGGCGGCCTGGGAAAGCCCCTCGGCACGGGCGGCGGCGGAGACGAAATCCACAGGGAGCTTCACCGCGCGGTCGTAATTACGGCGCAGGACTTTGAGAAAATCCCGCTCCAGCTCCGGCAGCTTTTCGTCGCCGCAGGGGTTTTCCGTAGAAGAACCCAACTCAGATAGCAGCCGCCCGGTTTCAGGCGAAGTCAGCCTTTCATGCGCCATACCTTCAAGCAAGGCCAGTTGCTCGGAGCGCTCCTGTACCCCCTTTTCCGGAAGGTATGTCTCTTGATCCCATTGGAGAACCGCTGCAGCCCTTTCCAGATAAAGGCTCTCCCTGTCTATTGCATGCAGCTTTTCCAATAACTCAGATGAACCCATTGTTCCTCCTGATTTGTTCTTATATAAAAATATACGCTTATTGTGGATTTGTCAAAAGCAGTAATTTTTATTAAACTATGGACAGAGGATTGATTGTGATGGGAATGATACAAACGGAAATTACGTTGAGAAACGCGGCGGATGAAAGCAAAGCCAGAGAAGGGTTAATCGGGGAAAAAGATATACGCTTAGTAACTGTAACCGCTGTGGTGGATACAGGTGCAGCGTCCTTAGTAATCAGTGAAGCACTACGCGAAAAACTTGGCCTTAGCATAGTGGAAGAACGAAGCGTCAAGCTGGCCAATGGCAGTCGGACGGCTTGCAAGTTGACCGAAGCAGTGGAGGTCCATTGGAAGGACCGTCACTGGCCTTGTGCCGCCGTGGTTATCCCAAACGCGGAAACCGTCCTTTTAGGCGCAATCCCCCTTGAAGGCATGGATTTGATGATCAACCCAAAGACGCAGGAGCTTATGGGTGTCCACGGCGACACTGTGGAATATATGGTTTTCTGATGAAAGATAGTCTTACATGGCGGGAAGAGAGCCGAAAAACTGTATTCACTTGTCCTGTATTCAGCGTGGAAGAACGGGCCTGTCGTTCTCCGAACGATGACTTGAGGACATTCTCCATTCTGAATGCATCGGACTGGGCGATTGTAATACCGGTACTGGAAACGGAACAGGGTACTAAGTTCGTAATGGTAAGGCAATGGCGGCACGGCGCGCAGGAACTAAGCCTGGAATTCCCCGGTGGGGTTTTTGAAAAAGGCGAAAACGCTGAAACAGCCGCGGCCAGAGAACTAAAGGAAGAAACCGGATACAGCACGGGAAAAATTCAAAAACTGGGGCAATTCAACCCCAATCCGGCTATTATGTCCAACAATGTACACTTTTTCCTTGCTACGGAACTATGCTCTCCTGCCGGCCAACAGCTGGATGAGGACGAATACGTAGAAATTGAAACCCATGCCGTAGAAGAAGTCCTCCTCGGCATGGGAAAGCCGCCATTCATCCACGCCCTTATGGGCACGGCAATGGCCCTCTACCTAAATAACAGCAAAGCGTAAGCCAAGCATAGATTGCCAATACAGTTTACGGAAGAGGTAAATAGGTCTTGCCGGGATCCCACATACCTTGCCTGGCTTCGCCCATAATGCTTGGAATATCAATGACCATTCCGGGCTCGATAAGGTCCGGGTTATTGCTATCGGGCAACATGGACTTGTTCATTTCATAGAGGATCTTCCACTTTTGGGGATCGTTATACACCCAGGGACGGCCTGCTATATTCCAAAAGCAGTCCTTGAAAGTACTCCAGGTCCGCACTGTATACTGAGCGGGAAGCGGTTCCGCCATCTCTGTTCCAATCATTCCAATGCCGGAAAGGGCTGCCATGACACGGTTCGCCGCTTCAATGGCGTAATCCCAGCTTTCCGCCAGCCTGAAAGAGCGGGCCTCGCCGTAAGCGGCTTGAGCCTCTTTGTACTCATCCGGGTACCTTGAGGCGGCATTTATGGAAGCGGCATATTCCAGCCTTAAGCCGGCGGCGTAAATTGCCTTGTCGACTTCCCCTATCCTTAGCCTTAGCTTCACATAGGCGTCTGAAAGCTCGGCATAGCGAATTGCCTCTTCGGAGTATCTGATGGAACTGTCGTAATCCCCATCCGCATAAGCCAGCCTTGCCAAATTATTCAGGCGCAGGCTTTCCATGTAATAACTATTATTCCTGATAGATAAAGGGATATTTGTTCCGGTTTGCTGAGCCGTTATTAACGTCAGGTTGCCAATTAATAAAAGCACCAGGATTATCGGGCTGTATTTCATCTCACACCCCCTTGCAGGATCAGTTCGGCATTTCTGGCGGTTTCATCGCTTTCCGCCGCCTTTTGGTCTGCTCTTCTTATGGCATCTTCAGCAGCCCGCTGCCTTTCCAGGACCAAGAGGCTGGTCATCCTATAGATATACATAGATTCCTCATAAAGCGGGACGGCCTCTTTGTACCTTTGCCCATTATAAGCAGCATTGGCCCGGTTAAAAAGGGCTTCGGCAGTGAAAAATTCCTGTCGGACAGCTACATTGGCTTTTAGGTCAAGGGCAGTTTGGCGCTCAGTTGACGCGCCAAGAACCAAATAAACGATCCAGGCAGTACTGGCAATGTCCTTTGCGCCTGAGTAATCCTCTGCAAGCCATCTATCAATGGCATCCAGGCCAACATCATCAGCCTGCGAAAGGAAATCGGGGAACAGCGCTTCGGCCCTATCCAGGATTATCTCCCTTAAATCATAGGCATCCCGCGCGATTTTAAGAGCCGAAAACATTGTAAGGGCTTTTGCCGCGCCAAGCTTTGCGCCGGAGTAATCCTCTGCATCCCATTTCGCAATGGCATCCAGGCCAACATTATCTGTATATTGAAGGACATCGGGAACTAACTCTTCGGCCCTTTTCGCAATCTCTTCCCTTAGGTAATAGGCTTCTATCCCGTCCCTTAGGGTTATATACATGGACAGGGCAGCGTCGGCACCTGTTTTTGCGCCGCTATAATCCTTTGCCTCCCATTTATCAATGGCATCCAGGCCAATAGTATCTACAGTTTGAAGGTAGTCGGGAACCAATTCTTCGGCGCTATCCGCGATCTCTTCCCTTACATTATAAGCAACAACCCCGTCTCTGAGGGCAAGGTACATTGACAGAGCGCCATCTGCAGCAGCTTTTGCGCCGTAGTAATCTTTCGCCTGATATTTTGCATCGGCGTCATCAAAGGCATTATCCGCATCAAGGAGATAATCGGGAACTAGCTCTCCTGCGCCGGCAGCGATAGCCGCATTGCGGACATCGTTTAGTTCCCCGGCTTTCTTCTGGTAATACTGGGCATAAGTTTTGCCCATCAGGGCATCATAAGCCTCAGCTGCCTTTATATAGCGTGCCGCGGAATCCTGTGCGCCATCCCTTGTGGAGGTGTTTTTCTGTTGTTCCGCCTGGCTGAACAAAGACTCTGCGGATTCCCATTCCGATGGGAAGAAGGAAGCGGCGTCAAAATCGCCTGCCAGTTTCCGGGCGGCTGCTGCCCTTGCGGCTGCGTCATTCAGGCTGTTCATTGTCGATTGATCAGGAGCCGTACTCGAAGGGGGGGCCGGAGTGGGAGCGGGGCTTGGAGATGGAGCGGGGCTGGGCCCTTCCGTTGGCGGCTGTGCAGGCGGAGGCGGAGTTCCGGCACAGGAAACCGCGATAAAAACAGCCGCCAAGCTCAATATGATTAACCAAATCAACTTTTTCTTCATAAGCGACTCCTCAAAGCTATAAATTATAGTAAATTATACCACCACCTTCATAGCGAAACAATGGCTATTCTGGTCAACTCATCACATCTTTCGTTGTATTTGTTACCGGCATGCCCTTTAACCCAAACCCAGCTTACGGAAAAAAGCCCGGCCAAAGCTTCCAGGCGCTGCCATAACTCCTTGTTTTTCACCGGCTTTTTATCGCTGGTCTTCCATCCTCTTTTTACCCATTCCGGCAACCAGATGCTTATTCCCTTCTGAACATACTGGGAATCAGTGTAAACCGTGATTTTTTCTCCTTTCTCCTTCTCCGGAGAAAGGGCTTCCAGTGCCGCTATAACCGCCTGGAGTTCCATCCTATTGTTGGTGGTTTGCTTCTCCGCGCCGCATTTTTCAGAAACAAGAGCATCATCCCTGATGATTACATAAGCCCAACCGCCTGGCCCCGGATTCCCCGAGCAGCCGCCGTCGGTATAAATTTCTATCAACCTAAAACGCCGTACCTTTTTACGTTTTCCCATTTGCCCGAAGCGGCTGCCGCGAAAATTGCGTCAAGAACCGCCATGTTCGCCACAGCGTCAGAAACCGGGGTTGGCACTTCAGCTTTATCGATAAGGCTTTGGGCAAAAGCGTCGAACTCCAGAAGGTATTGATCGGCAATTTCGGTTTCCACCACTCGCCTGGTTACCCCTGTCGCGACGATCAGTTTTCCGGGAATATCGCCGGGCATATTGAAAGGGATTTCTACCGAAAGGCTGCCAGCGGTTCCGAAAGCCGTAACGCCCTGGCAGGGGAACATCTGCGTTGAGATCGTAAAGGTCGAAGCCCTCCCCTCCCCGTAATCAAGAATGGCGGTACAAAGAACGTCGGTTTTAAAAACCGGGTCGCGGATAAGCGTGGCGGAGACCTTTTCAGGTTCCTTTCCCATCAGGAGCCTGGAAGTGGAAACCGCGTAACAGCCTATGTCCAGGACCGCGCCGCCTCCGTATTCCGCTATATTCCGGATGTTTGCCCCATCTTTGTTGTTATAGGAAAAAACCGCCTGGGTAGACAGTACTTCCCCCAGCTCTCCGGCTTTGACAAGCTCCGCTGCCCGCACCCACTGCGGGTGAAATCGGTACATAAAGGCTTCCATAAGGGGGATTTTCTTCTTTTCGCAGTACTCGGCAGCATCGGCAGCGTCTTTCGCGTTAAGGCAGAGGGGCTTTTCGCAGAGAATTGGCTTTCCTGAGTCGGCAGCTTTCCTGATATACTCTAAATGAAGGTGGTTAGGCAGGGGGATATAGACAAAATCCACCTTTGGATCCGCTAAAAGCTCTTCATAGCTACCGTAAGAGACTGGAAAATCCCAGGTTTTGGCGAAATTCCTGGCTTTTGCGGTATCTCTGGATGCAACGGCATAAGGCTCAACAAGGAAAGAGGACTTTAAGGGCGTTGCTACCCTCAGCGCATAATGGCCGGAGCAGCCCAACAAGCCCATCCGCAGTCGTTCCATAATTTGTACCTCCTGCCCTTCCATAATGCCTGTTTTTTCTTCCACTGTCAAATTTTATTCGATATGAGGATTTTCATAAATTTCAGTTTTTGAAAAATCCTTATACATCCCCTTGCCCAAATTCTGCCAATTTAGTAACCTTATTTCGATTTAGTATGTATGTATTTAAAAGCCCTTGGATTCAACCTCCCATTCGGGAGTAAAATATTATAATACACCGGGTTCTCAGGCGCAGAGGCAGGAACAAAGTTATGAGAAGCCGGGAATAAACGGACTATAGTCCGGAGGAGAGTAAGAATTATGGCTAAACAGCTTGTTTTCAACGAGGAAGCCCGCCGGAGATTGTTGTCGGGGGTTGAGCAGATTTCCCAGGCGGTCAAAGTTACCCTGGGCCCAAAGGGGCGCAACGTCCTTCTGGACAAGAAATTCGGCGCCCCAACAGTAACAAAAGACGGGGTTTCGGTGGCGAAAGAAGTTGAACTGGCAGACCCTTTTGAAAACATGGGCGCCCAGCTTCTTAAAGAAGTTGCCACAAAAACCAACGATGTGGCCGGCGACGGCACAACCACCGCTACGGTTCTGGCCTATTCAATGGTAAAGGAAGGGCTTAAATCGGTTGCCGCGGGCATGACTCCCCTGGAGCTTAAGCGCGGCATGGATAAAGCCGTACTAATCGCGGTTGAAGAAATCAAGAAGAATTCCAAGAAAATCAACGAAAAAGAAGAAATTTCCCACGTGGCATCGGTTTCAGCCAACAACGACAGTGAAATAGGCACCACCATTGCCGACGCGATGGAAAAAGTAGGGAAGGACGGGGTCATCACTGTTGAGGAATCAAAAACCATGGACACCACCATTGAGTTTGTGGAAGGCATGCAGTTTGACCGAGGCTACATTTCGGCTTATTTCGTTACAGATCGCGACACCATGACCACCGTCTACGAAGACGTGTACATTCTGATTCACGACAAGAAAATTTCAGGCATGAAAGACATGCTTCCCCTGTTGGAAAAAGTCGCCCAGAGCGGCAAGCCCTTCCTTATCATTGCCGAGGATGTTGACGGCGAAGCCCTCTCCACCCTGGTTGTGAACAGCCTCCGGGGTACCCTGCGGGCCTGCGCGGTAAAAGCGCCCGGCTTTGGCGACCGCCGCAAGGCCATGCTGGAAGACATCGCGATCCTTACCGGGGGCGAAGTTATTTCCGAGGAATTGGGCCTTAAGCTTGAGAACACCGACATTTCCCAGCTCGGCAAGGCCAAAACCGTGAAGATCGACAAGGACAACACCACCATCATTAACGGCGCGGGCAAGCAGAAGGAAATCCAGGACAGGATCGCCCAGATTAAGGCGCAAATTGAGGAAACCACCAGCGATTACGACAAGGAAAAACTCCACGAAAGGCTTGCCAAGCTGGCGGGCGGCGTGGCGGTTATCAACGTAGGCGCGGCTACCGAAGTTGAGCTAAAAGAGAAGAAACACCGCGTCGAGGACGCCCTGTCCGCCACACGCGCCGCTATTGACGAAGGCATAGTTTCAGGCGGCGAAATTGCCCTGATCCAGGCTGCCATCGCCCTGGACAAAGCCGACACTACAACCCTCTCGGATGATGAAAAAGTTGGCTTCAAGATTGTGAAGCGCGCCCTGGAAGAGCCAATCCGCCAGATCGCCGAAAACGCCGGCCTTGACGGCGCGGTTGTCGCCGAGAAAGCCAAAAACGAAAAGAAAGGCATCGGCTTTGACGCGGCAAAGATGGAATGGGTAGACATGATAAAAGCGGGCATCATCGACCCCGCCAAGGTTACCCGTTCCGCCCTGCAGAACGCCGCCTCCGTGGCCAGCCTGCTCCTCCTCACCGAATGCGCCATCACTGACCTCCCCGAAAAGAAAGAAGCCCCGGCAATGCCAGGTGGCGGAATGGGCGGCATGGGAGGAATGGATTACTAAAACCGCAAAGCGATTAATGACAAAAAGCCGCTCGAAAGGGCGGCTTTTTTTAGGTAATCGTTATAATGGATATCGGAAAATTATCTGATAATTGATTGACAATTATCAGATACCTATTTATAATCGTTGTAGAGGAACCTATGGAATTTTTAAGCATCCGGGAATTCACCGCATCTCCACGAAAAACGCGGGAAACACTAAAGCGCAGCGGTAAAATCGTTTTAACCAATAACGGAAAACCTTCAATGCTGGTTTTTGATATAGCCGGACAGGATTTTGAAAATATTATTGATACCCTCAATCGTGCGGAGGCGATGCGTCTTCTTGATGAAATTCAAATGCAGGCGGTAAGAAGCGGCCTTGACAACATAACAATGGACGAAATTGACACTGAAGTTACCGCGAGCCGTAAGAAGAAAAAAGGCAAATAAGTGCGGTTGGTGATCGATACCAATGTAGTTGTTTCGGCATTTATCAATCCTCGCGGCAAGCCCTCTCAAATAATAAAAATGATCTTAAGCCGCAAAGCAGAACTATGCTGCAATGCTGCGATCTTAAGCGAATATGAAAGCGTAATGTGTCGCCCGAAATTCTCAGGCAAAATTGATACTGACAAAGTGTGCCGTTTTATAATTCTATTGAAAAGCATTGGCATTTCTTTCAATCCGCTTCCTGATAATTCAAAGCCACATGAAACAGTAAAAATATCTGATGAATCTGACAGGATTTTTTATGATACTGCCAGGGGAAGCGGTTCTATCCTGATAAGCGGCAATTTAAAACATTTTCCCAATGAACCTTTCATTATGTCACCTGCGGACTTTATCGGACAATTTGAAAACTAAAGCTGTTCGTCTATTGCTCCAAAACTGTTTTCAATGACGCTTTAACCGAAGGGTTATCCGTGTTAATGTATTGTATTTCGTTAGCATATTCTCTTTTTACCCCAGAAATAAACTCATCGGCCCATGACGGCGCAAGGACTTTTATTTCATCAAAATCAAGGGTAATAGCTTCGTCTGTTTTTAATTCTTTGAAGACATAAGCTTTTGCCATCAGAAAAGCTTCACGGCCGGCAGGGCGTGACAGTAAAATATCGCCGAAGTTGCTTACTTTAATATCCATGATTATATTGCTCCATTAAAGCTTAGAATCGCAAGGCAGCCTGCTATTGTAAGCGTTTTTTCAACAAATTTTATGTGCTGCCCGTCTATCAAACAGGAACCATTGCCCGACTGGAAATACAAATGCCAGTTATTTTGCTGAATTGTTTCGGAAACAAACTTCAGTCCGTTTCCCCTCTGTTCGGGGGACCTTCCGGAAATTCTTTTTGTAAACGCTATTTCTACCGCCGTCAAATCAGAAGCAATTGCTGGCAAAACGGATAGTAATGATCGCCTTACGCCCATTCCATAATCGGCGAGTACTAAATATTCCTGTTTATAAGATAAATTACAATAGACGCCGCCCGGAAAGTCTTTTTCAAAAACAAAATTATGATCAAATGTGTTATTGCCTATTTCACCGATAATAGCCGCTTCCAGGTATTTTTTAGTCTCAATAATGTAGCTTTGCAGCCTCGCGGTGAAAATATCACGGGTTTTTGAGAAATATTCACCATTTCCAATAAAGCCGCCTACCATTTCTGAAATTACCGAATCTATTATTGTTTCGCTGATCATTAAGCAAAAATATCGTTTTTGGATAAATTTAACAAGTTGGCTGGCGTACACCAAAAAAAACGCCCCCTCGAAAGGGGGCAAGAAGATCACCCATTCCGATCTTTCACATGGTCAACCGTTACCGGTTGCCTATAATGTGGGTAGGGCCACGGTTTTATTATTAACCATGTCAGAGAATTTATCAAGCTTTTTTTTAATTATTTACCTGGGCAAACGCACTATAAGAATTTATCCCTATATATTCTACCACGAACCTCACGAACCACCACAAACCAGACTTCCAAGATGAACAACCGCTTTGTATTGGTTAATACACTAACTATGATGTGGAACCTATCCGTATTCCTGACGCAAACAAACCACCGGACTATATTATTAAAACTCACAGGAGGTAAAATGAGCTTTAGGGGAACAATAATTATAAAATAAAGAAGAGGAATGGTTTGTTGCCACTTGCCTTGAAAATAATATCGCATCTCAGGGAAAAACCTTAGATGAAGCGACTGAAAACTTAAAGGAAGCAATAGCTTTACGCTATGAGGATGAGCCTGAAGAAACGCTACCAAAAAACGATCAAATTTATATTACCACTTTAGAAATGGCAATTTAGTGGGTAATAAATATCCAATACTAAAGCCACACGAAATTATTATGAAAGATACTATTGTTGAAGCGGCTATTCGTTCCCGAACCATCTCGCCAATAATTTGGGCAGGATCAATCTTTGGCGGGTTTTTAGTATATGATTATCCTGAACAATGGACGCAGGGGAAAAATATTCCGGAACTGGAGGAAATGCTTATCGACCTCTATGAAAATTTTCAGGAAGAAGCAAAACATAAAAAAGAGCAAGTTAAAAAAACCGGCGTGCTGCGTATTCCCGCATGAAGCGAAACCTTCTGCTTAAAGAGATTCGTAAGCGTGGAGCTGTTTTGTATGACATGGCGGGAAGCATGATATTTACAAAAATCCTAAAACCGGTGCCATAGAACAAATTCCACGACATTTCGATATTGAAGAAAGCCTCGCCAGAAATATCATTAAGCACTTTTCCTAATTATTTGCTCCCTACCCGTTCCACACAACGCGGAAGCCGATGTTGTAATATCGGTCAGACTGAATACTAGCGCCTCGGTATGTAGAAAGCGTACGGCTAGGTTGTCCCAGCCACCGCCACGTAACACACGTTCAGATCCCGAAGACACGCCTTTTGAGTCTGTCTGAGCGCCGCTTGAATAATTCCCATACCAGACCCAGCACCATTCCCATTACCCATGCGCGTCCGCTTTCGGCGCAGCTTCTGCGGCAAGCGGTTCTTTCATCTCGAAAAACACCACCATAACCGCGGAATACGCTAGTAAAATCAAACCCTCAACGGTAAGAGCCGGAAAAGCGACCTTATGGCAAGCCATTGTCTTTACAGCGCATCCGCCGATAAGCGCATGGGGAATGCCCAGGACAATAATAACCGTCAGGAATATGCCGATTGCAAACCCCTGTTGTGTTTTTGGATCGGAAAAAACAATAAAGCAAAGGCCCAACGCAGCAACCAGCATCCCCATGCCCAGTTCCGCCTGAGCAGACCAATGGCATAGGGGAAACACGCCATCATGGAAAGTACAAACCTTGAACAAGAACTGCGGTCCAAGAGCAACAAATAAGCCCAGAATAACAGTTGTTATTCCATAAATTAATCGTTTTTTTATAACATCTGCGAGCAAATTAACAATCGCATCCTAAGTAGCCGTTAGTAGCTGGACATCCTCTTGCCCCACACGAATATTTGCTATCATACTTGCAAGCAGCTGAGTCACCTGGACATCCTTTATCATCGCATCCTACAAATACCAATCCGGACACCATAAGTAAGCCAACAAGAGCTACAACCAGAATTTTACCTTTTTTCATATAAAACTCCCTTTGCGGTCTTTCCCGCCGTTAAATTTATTAGTCTACCCATTCAAGGAATAAACATTTAAAGTTGTTACTCACAAGCGCAAGCGTTCACGTCTTCGCAGCAGGAGCCGTCTTCAACACATTCGCTTCCCATTGAATTTGCCGATTTGGCAGATATGTTGAGTACAATCGCTGTGGTCAAAAACAAGGCGGCTATCCCGGCAATAAGCCATTTGTACTTTTTCATTGCGGCATCATCTCCTTTGCGGTCTTTTCCGCTGAACACTTTTATCAATAGGGATTATCCAAAATTGCATATCCACACGATAGATAATTCCAAATATTCTCTCTTTAAGAAAATGTATATCCAAATTTGGAATTATGTCAAGCAAAAAAAACCATTTTTTGCTCTTTTTAAGAGCTAAAATTGAGAAATGGACTTCTGGGTGAGGCTAAAAAACGAAATCAAGGCTAAAAACACGACACAGGAATGGATTGCTGGCAAGATTGGCGTTCCCCTGAGCACATTCAGAAAGTGGATGACCCGCAAAACGTATCCCAACCTCAAGGAAGGAGTCGAAATCGCGAAACTGCTTGAAACATCGGCGGAATACCTGGTAACGGGAACAGAGCGGGAAGGGCTAAGCAACACAGAGCGAGACCTGGTAAACGCGTACCGTAAACTCAGCTCGGCGGATCAGGAAAATGTTATGCTGGCTGTGAACGCATGGGTAGAGAAGGATAGCTAAGAAAGCGATAATATTTATTTCCCGCGCATCCATGTATAATTACACCAGACGGGAGGGAGCATCATATGCGTTAACTTTAGAAATAGATCGATCCAAAAAGAGCTCTCACGGAGGCGCAAAGTACACAAAGACCACAGAGTTTTAGGCTTAATTTGAGAATTCCGATATTCCTTTTAGTATCTATTAATTCAGAGGATGAGAAATTAGGAAAAATGCCTTGCTTTCATTTGTGTCCTCTGTGATCTTCGTGCCTTTGTGAGAAATTTTTGGAGTAAAGTTAACGCATATGGGGAGGGAACATGGCAAAAGAAGCCGCAGTAACCGATGGCATGACTGTAAAGCAGGAGCAAACAGCCATCCCCGTCGAGGTGGAATTCAGAAACGTAAAAACCCTGCGGCTTACCGTTTACCCGCCTGACGGCAGGGTCAGGATTATTGCTCCTTTTGGCGCAAACCGCGAAGACATAGGAAAGTTTGCCGCTTCCAAAATCGCCTGGATCCAAAAGCAGCGGGAAAAATTCTTAAATCATTCAAAGCTGACAGTTTCCCTAATAAACCATGCCACAGTGTATGTTTGGGGAGATCCGTGGGAGCTGGAAATAATCGAACGAAGGGGAAATCCCAAAATTGTTCTGGAAGGCGGAATCATGAAAATGTATGTACGCCCGGGTTCCACGAAAGCAAAAAGGCAGGAATTCCTTGACAAATGGTACAGCAAAATACTTAAAGAAACAGCCCTTCCGCTCATTGAAGAATGGGAAGGGCGAATAGGTGTAGAGGTAAAAAAACTTTTTGTAAGGAAAATGAAAACGTGCTGGGGGAGCTGTAACAGTACAAGGCAGACATTAAGGCTGAATTCTGAGCTGGCAAAAAGAAATCGCGAGTGCCTTGAATACGTGATTGTTCACGAGATGCTACACATTATCGAAAAAAGCCACAACCGCAAATTTTACAGCCTAATGAACAAATATGTACCCGCATGGAAAATTATTCGCAAAAAAATGAATACCGGGGAACTCTAAAGCTATTCGGTTCCCAAATTGACAACCGAATAATCAATAATTGTCCATATATCGTCTTTCTTTTCCATGTACCAGGTATAGCGCTTTTTTTCCGTGTAATTCCCCACCTTGAAATATTCCAGTGCGGTTACAGTCCCTGTTTGCCCGTTATAAACCGTGCGCTCAATCGTAAAATTCATGGGAATAAGGGAAATGTCCCCGTCAATTACGGCATTTTGCAGATCCTGCCGATAGCGGGAGATCATCCTTCGGCGGCCTTCTTCGGATTCGGCGTTGTACTGCCGCCTCCGGAAGGCGTCGCGGGAAAGCATGGCTTCCAGGTCAAGGTAAAGGAAGAATTTTTCCCACTGGCTTTTCTGCCTGGCTGTCAGCAGGTAACTGACCACCTCGTCGGGGGGAAGTTTCTCGCGGACTAAAATCGCGTTGGTTTCAACATCCATTTCGAGGGGGATGCCACCCGGACCCGGGATAAGAGCCGGCCTTATATTGAGCATAAGGCGGTTTGATTCCAGGATATAGGCTGCGGCCAGTATGGTTTCGCCCGATCTGATGCCGCTGGTTCCTAAAGACCACACTCCGGCGTTCTCAGACCTGACAGTATGATAAAGCTCCGGGTATATCCTTGCCTGAACCACGTAAGTGCCGCTTTGCGTCAGGGCAGCGTAATTCTTCAGATCTTCGACAAACGAAAAAGACTCCCCCGCTTCTATAGCGACTTCCCTGAAAAACACCTGCTGGCTCTGGCTCCGCTTGCGTACCAGAATATCCGCCGCGTCCACAATCCGGTTGCTGTTGGTTCTTACATCAAAATCTACCGAAAAAGCCCTCTCGTCCGCCAGTTTGAACCTGTACGTGGAAGGGCTGTTGTTTGTTACTGTCACCTGGATAAGAATCGGGTCTTGTTCAAGGTAATATACGCGCTTGTCAAAATAGCGGATGCTGAAATCAATCCCCCCCTCCGCTGCGGGAAGCATTGATGCACCTAAAAAAACAAGCAACATGAACATTAACGGACGATAATCCGGAGCGTTTTTCCGATTCACATTTTACTCCTACTTCTATATTATAATCGGTATACTGAAATGAATACCTTATCCTTTCCTTTGCTAAAGGCAAAAATAGCGCGTTCTTCCGCTGCCATCCGGACTTTAAAAGCCCTGGAAAAGGGCGAATTCCCTTTGCAGATAGAGCACGCCGAGGGCGCTTTTCAGGGAATACTCATCTCCCTTATCCATGCCGCCATAGGGGGCAAAATACTGGCTGTAGTCCCCACAGATGCCGAAGCTGCCCTGCTGGAACAGGACTTGCAGAGCGCAGATATTCCCGTTTCGATCTTTCCCTGGTGGGGCGGTATGCCTTACCGCGAAATGGCGCCTTTATCCGCTGTTTTCGGGGAACGAATGCGCATTCTGGCAGGCCTGGCCTCAGGTGGAAGCGGTATCATAATCGCATCCGAGCGCGCCTTCCTTACCCCCCTGCCGCCGCCTGACTACATCAAAGGGCTTCTTGTTACCCTAAAGCCGGGAAACGCCATCGAAATTGGAAAAGAAAGCATGGATTTTGACCCTTCCGCGCTTGCCGAGATCCTGGTCAGCTACGGCTACACCAGGGTTCCCAGGGTACAATTGCGGGGCGAATTCGCCCTGCGGGGCGAGGTTCTGGACATTCTATTGGGGGAAGAAAGCGAGGCGTACCGAATCCTTTTTGATTTCGACAAGATAGAATCCATCAGAAGCTTTGACCCACTGAGCCAGAGCGGCATTGAAAAAAAAGCGGAACTTGTCATTTATCCATTCAAAGAGCTGGTCTGGACTGACGATCGCATCGAAGCGTTAAAGCGCAACCTTGAAAACTTTTATGAGTTCCCGACAAACGGGAAAGAAATATTGGAAGAGCTAAAAACCAGGCGAACAATTAACGGCGAGGAATGTCTTTTTTCCCTGGCTTTTGAAAAACCAGCTACGCTCGCGGATTACTTTTTTGGTTCAGCCGGTAAAAATAAAGGGCTGGTTGTCTACCTTGAGCTGGAACGGCTTGAAAACGCGCAGGAAAGCCTGGAAAGGGAATACAGTAGTTTATATTCAAAAACGCGCAGGGACCGGGAAATCCCGCTTCCAAAACGAATACTTCTTAACTTCAATGAGCTTTCATCTTCCATTCCCCGCTGCATTTCGTTTGTTTCGTTTAAAGGTAGCAGTGAAGAAAGCGGCTTGCATATTAACGCCGCCTGCGATCCGCCAAGGAGTTTTTTCGGAAACGTGAACTACCTGAAGGAAGAATTCGCCTCCCTTAAAAAACAGGGCTGGGATCTGGCGGTGGCTGCCGAATCTGACGCCCAGGCGGGTCGGATCGCCGAGCTTTTAAAAGACGAGGACGTTTCCGTGGGGGCGCTACCCTTCTCGTCCGGCTTTGCCTTGCCTGAACTCAAGTTCATGCTCATCCAGGAAAACGAGATCTTTGGCCGCCGACGCCGCCCGCCAAAATCCCTAAAAACCGTGCGGAGCGCCGCAATCGACACCTTTGTAGAGCTAAACCCCGGCGACTACGTTGTCCATGTGAATTACGGCATAGGGCTTTTCAAAGGCATTGAGAGAATAAAAGCCCTGGGACACGAAAGGGACTACATAAGCGTGGAGTACGCCGGGGAAGAAACGGTCTTTGTGCCAATTGAGCAGGTAAACCTGGTTCAGCGTTACATAGGCAACGAGGGCAGCCCTCCCCACCTGGACATACTCGGCTCGAAAAGCTGGGAAAACCGCAAGGGCCGCGTAAAAAAGTCCGTGGAGGACATAGCGGAAAAACTCCTCGCCCTTTATTCCAAGCGCCGCCAGTCGCAGGGCTTCGCCTTCCCTAAAGATACAGAATGGCAGACCATGTTTGAGGCGGCTTTCCCGTTTGAGGAAACCGAGGACCAGCTCCGCTGTGTGGAAGAGATCAAGACCGATATGGAAAGCCCTCACCCCATGGACAGGCTAATCTGCGGGGACGTGGGTTTCGGGAAAACCGAAGTAGCGGTGCGGGCTTGCTTTAAGGCGATAATGGGCGGCAAGCAAATTGCGTTTCTCGCACCCACCACGATCCTGGCGGAACAGCATTATGAAAATTTCCAGGAAAGGTTCAGCCAGTTTCCGGTAAAGATCGCGATGCTCTCGCGCTTTGTGGACAAAAAGAACGTCCGCAAGATTCTTGAAGAATTAAAAAACGGGGGTATCGATCTATTGGTCGGCACCCACAGGATCATTCAAAAAGACGTGGCTTTCAAAAATCTGGGCTTTCTGGTTATTGATGAAGAGCAGCGTTTTGGCGTTAAAGACAAAGAGCGGCTAAAGGAACTTAAGCATAACGTTGACTGCCTTACCCTTTCCGCCACTCCAATCCCCAGAACCTTGCACATGAGCCTCTTAAAAATACGCGACATGAGCCTCTTAGCCACCCCGCCCCAGAACCGCCATCCAATTGAGACCACGATTGAGGAATTCAACGAGGAGCGCCTGGCAAGGGCCATACGCCAGGAAGCGGAGCGCGGCGGGCAGGTGTTCTTCCTCCACAACCGCATAGAAACCCTCCGCGAGATCCGGATAAAAATCCAGCGCTTGTTGCCCGAGATGCTCGTAGAAACCGCGCACGGCCAAATGGACGCCCAGGATCTTGAGGATGTGATGCACCGTTTCATTCACGGAGGCTTTCATGTCCTGGTTTCCACGACTATCATTGAAAACGGGATCGACATTCCCAACGTAAATACAATTATCATCGATAGGGCGGATATGTACGGGGTCTCGCAGCTTTACCAGCTCCGCGGGCGAGTCGGCCGCTCGGATCGCGTGGCATACGCCTACCTTTTCTACCCGAAAGAGAAAGCCCTTTCCGAAGTCGCGATGAAGCGCCTTCAGGTAATCTCGGACTTTACCGAGCTGGGCTCAGGTTTCAAAATCGCTATGAAGGACATGGAGATTCGCGGGGCAGGAAACCTTCTTGGCAGGGAACAATCGGGGGACATCTACTCCGTAGGTTTTGATCTTTACATCCGGCTTCTTGACGAGGCTGTAAAAAAACTTGAAGATACTCATTACGAAGCTGAGACCGAGACCTTAATGGAGCTTGAATACTCCGGTTTTATTCCGGACACTTACATAGATTCGGCACAGGAAAAAATGGAAGTCTACAAAAAGATCGCCGCAGTAAGGCAACGCGAAGAGCTTGAAAGCCTATCCGCCGAGCTAATAGACCGCTTCGGCCCGCCGCCGGACGAGGCAGCTTCGCTGCTTGCACTTGCGGAACTCCGCATCATTTGCAGGGAGCTTTCCATCTCTTCCCTTAAGGAACGCAGCGGCATGGTACGCGCCGAATTCGCTAAAGTCGCAAAGGTCAAGGTTGAGCGCCTGGTGCGGCTAATGAAGGAATCCTCCGGCAAAGTAAAGCTGGATCCGAAAGCGCCCAATGTGGTTATATTTGCAGCTGGCAATATCGGCCTTAAAGAAAAAAGCGAATTTATCAGGGAAAGGCTTGCGACACTGGCAGGGTAATTATAAGCAGGAAAAGGAGCATAAGTTGAGCGTCAAAGCGGTGGTTTTTGATTACGGAAATGTAATTTCCCTTGACCAAGACCCAAAAACGATGGATGAACTTGCGAGGCGGGTCGGGGTCGAAAGGGAAAAATTTGTATCAACACTCTGGTCTTTGCGCGGCGAATATGACCGTGGGACAATTAGCGCGAAAGAATATTTCAAAATTGTCCTTTCTGCCCTCGAAGTTTCTATGGACGAAAAAAGCATTGAAGAGCTGATAGAGATAGACACAAACAGCTGGAAAAACATCAATACAGATACGGAAGCCCTTATGAAAGAAATAAAGGCGGCCGGTTATCTGGTTGGGATCCTCTCAAATATGCCGGGTGATTTTCTTGCCTGGGCAAGAAAAAACCTTCCTGTTTTTTCCCTTCCGCATATCGGGCTTTATTCATGCGACGTAAACATGGTAAAGCCCGAAGAGGCTATTTACCGAAAACTGCTTTCCATGTTCGGCCTTGAAGCTGACGAGCTTGTTTTTTTTGACGATAAAGATGAAAATATCAAAGGCGCCGAGGCCATAGGTATAAAGGCCATACTCTGGGAGAATTCTAAAGAAGCCCGGCGCGAATTATTATCCCTGGGCGTTAAACTGTAAATAAGAAGGAGTTCTTTTTAATTATGGCGAAAACCATAATGGCGTTTGGCATCACGGTACTTACAATTGTTATTTTTACCCCATTCGGATTCATTTTTATTATTTTGTACTTTCTTGGCTTAAAAAAACCTATGGCCTGGATGATATATAAAATTGGCCAGGGCTGGGGGCGGTGTGTAATATGGGCTACAGGCTGCACAATGGAAGTTATAGGAAGGGAACATATCCCCAAAAAAGGCGGCGTCTGTTTCGTAAGCAACCATGTTGGGATTTTTGACATCATACTAGCGCTTGCATACGCGGGCCGCCCTTTCGGTTTTATCGCGAAAAAAGAGCTTATTTATGTCCCCTTTATCGATATTTGGATTTCCATGCTGGGCGGCCTTTTTATTGACCGAAAGAATATCCGAAAAGCCAAGAGAACCATCGATCTTGGCATTCAAAAACTTCAGAAGGGCTGGTGTATGCTGATCTTTCCCGAGGGGACGCGCAGCAAAGGCCAGGGGCTTCTGCCTTTCAGGTCAGGTGCGATTAAATTGGCCACCAATTCCCTTGCTCCAATAGTTCCAATAGCCATAACCGGAAGCTACGAAGTATTTGAAAAAGATTACCGCGTTCACAGCGTTCCGGTAAGGATGGTCTTCTGCCCTGTGATTAATACTTCCGAATTGAGCGCTGAAGATCGCCGACACATGCTGCCCAATCAGGTTCGTTCAGTCATCGAAAACGCCTTAAATGACGCCTGACACACAAGGAGACTGATACATTGAAAAGATCAAATTATTCAGAACAATCAAGGAAAGAAGGTTTGCAGCTTGTTATAGCCTCGGATAAAGGCGATATAGAAACCGTAAGATCGCTGCTTAAAAAGGATGCCTATATCCACACGCAGGACAAGGAAGGCAAGTGCGCCCTTGTGGCTGCCGCTTATAAAAACCATCTTGAAATTGTCGATGTGTTGATTGCAGCCGGCGCGGATGTCAACATGAAAGACGATACCATTCAAAGCGCCTATTTGATTTCAACCATCCAAGGATATACAGAATTGCTAAAAAAAACACTCAAAGCCGGAGCGGATGTCCACAGCACGGACAGCGACAATGGAACCGGATTGATCCGGGCTTCCGACCGCGGGCATGTTGAAATCGTAAAAGAGCTTTTAAAGACAGATATCCGTGTCAACCATGTTAACAGGATGGGCTGGATTGCTTTGCATGAGGCGGTTTTATGTGGCGACGGAGGGAAGCGGCATACCGAGATTGTGCGCCTGTTGGTTGATGCCGGAGCTGATGTTAATCTATCAGATAAAGACGGGCTCACCCCGCTGGCTCATGCTAAAAAAAAGGGTTTTACCGACATTATTAAAATACTGGAAACTATATAACTTAAAAATTAAAGAAGGAGAAACAATCATGCGGGTGTTATTTCTTTGCGACGATTATTGGCATCCGGGGCAGATACCAATCGACGGCGTTGCCCCACTTGCCGATCAGGGATTCCAATTTGATATAATCAAAGATGCGAAGGAATTCAAACCTGATATGCTTTCAGGCTACCCCGTCGTTATGATGGCCAAGAGCGATCAAGCAAGCCAAAAAGACGAGACAAAATGGAAAACCGGGGCAGTACAGCAGGCTTTTATTGCATATGTAGAGAACGGCGGCGGGTTGCTGCTTGTTCATAGCGGTACTGTGACGGGTAAGGAAACAGAAGCCCTTGACCGTATGATTGGCTGCCGCTTTATCACCCACCCTAACGCCTGTCCGGTGACGGTACAGCCCATTAAACCGCATCCGGTTACCGAAGGCGTGGGGATGTTTTGCGAGACCGACGAGCACTACCGCATTGAGATTACGGCGCAGGACGCGGATGTCTTAATCGCGTCTTATTCCCCACCCCAGGGGGAGGCGGAGAAAAATCAGGAGGACCCCTATAAAAACACTCAGGCGCAGATCTGCCCTGCCGGGTATGTGCGTACCCAAGGCAAGGGGCGGATCTGTGCGCTGACGCCTGGGCATCTCTTGCCTGTATGGCTCAACCCCCAATACCAACGAACCATTGCCAACGCTTTGAAATGGTGCGGCAGCCAATAATTTGCAGGTGAATCAAATATGCCAAGTGTAATCATTACCGGCGCGGACAGGGGTTTGGGGCTTTCGCTGTGCAAGGAATACCTGAATCGTGAATGGACAGTGTTCGCGGGAAAGTATCTGGATGACTATTCCTTGCTGGAAAATGTAGCCAAAAAGCACCCCAATCTGCATATCGTAAAACTGGACATGGGCTGTGTGGACAGTATATCCGCCGCAAAAGATAGCCTGCTAAAGGAAACGGATTCACTGGATATGGTAATCTCCAATGCTGCTTTGATGGGCCCTGTACATTGCGATCTGTACAAGCCTCCCATGGATCTGGAGTCGGTATGGAACTCGTTTCGGATCAATGCCCTGGGGCCTGTTCTTCTTGTGGAAAAACTTTTGCCGCTTCTGGATCGGGGCAAGATGAAACGGCTCTGTTTTGTGTCAAGCGAGGTGTCATGCATTGTGCTGATGAAGCATCGGATAGACAGCCCGTACCCTTATCCCATGAGCAAGGCATCGCTTAACATGGGGGTGCGCATATTGCACAACCATCTATATTCCCAGGGCTATACACTCCGCCTTTTCCATCCCGGCTGGATGAAGCGGCGTATGCAGGACGGCTCGCTGTCCGAAGAAGCGCTGTACGATCCTGATCATATCGGCGATATAGCGGCAAAATATTTTGAAACGCCGCTCAACGATGAGCATCGCCTTGTGATGGTGGATTATTCCGGCTATGAATGGACATATTGAGGCTGCAATATGACAAAGACTGTACTTGTAACTTATCTGGATACAATTTTCGGCGAAACGCTGGCGGCTGTCTTCGCCCGCGAAGGATTCCAGGTATTCGCTTTGGGCAACAAGCCGATAGAAAAAGTTACGCTTTTGCCCCTTGACCTAAACGAGGCAGCGGCAACGCTCAGGGAGAAAGCAGGCAAGCTCGATTTCCTGCTGGATACCACCGATGTCATCTCTCCAAAAGATACCTTTACAGTACGCGACGGTATAGATACTTCAATTGTTGAGCAGGTGTACCGCCAGAATGTACTAAGTAGTATGGCTTTGCTGGAAGCCTTCCTGCCCTTGCTGGATCGGGGAGAAGGCAAACGCCTCTTCTATCTGACCCGCGCGGACGCGTCGATTAATGAAACGCGCCGCATCGATCATTTCGCTTATAATATGAGCAAAGCAGCGCTGCATCAGTTTATCCAGATGACGCGTAACAAGCTTGCCCATAAAGGCTATACCTTCCGTGTGTTTGACCCAATGGACAGTGAGGTTTCGCCTGAAGCTGCGGCGGAAGGCGCGTTTAACTACATTACGCGAAGGCGAGGCACAGAGAATAACGATCATTTGCGGGACGATGAAGACAACCTGGTGTTCCGCGACGCCCAGGGAAGGCAACATTCCTGGTAATTAAGTACTACAAACGGAGGTTTTTATGGCTGATATCGCAAACCCTGGAGATTCAACGCAAATTACAAGGGATTATTTTGATTCAATTCTTGTGGAAATGAGGCATATTGACAGCGTTCTGCCTTCTACCAAGCTTGAGCTTTACGGAGAAACTTTTTCAACGCCCGTGATGCTGGCGGCTCTTTCCCATTTGCAGAGTTGTCATCCTGAAGGCATGGTGGAAGCCGCACGCGGCATCAAGGCTGCGGACGCCGTAATGTGGGCTGGTATGGGCGACGAGGCAGAGCTTGAAGCCATTACCGCCACAGGAGCGAAAACCATAAAAATTATCAAGCCGTATGCAGACAACAAAGATATTTTCAGAAAGATTGAACACGCCGAAAAATGCGGCTGTCTTGCTGTAGGCATGGATGTCGATCACGCTTTCAACCGTAAAGGTAATTACGATGTTGTACATGATCTGAAAATGAAACCTAAAAGCCTTGATGAAATAAGGGAATTTGTTAAAGCTACAAAACTGCCGTTTATTATCAAGGGAGTGTTAAGCGAACAAGATACTTACAAATGCCTTGACGCAGGCGTGCGCGGGATAGTGGTATCCCATCACCACGGCCATATTGATTACGCAATACCGCCTTTGTATGTTCTCCCTGCCATTGCGAAGATAGTCAGAAAACAAATTCCTATTTTCGTTGACTGCAGCATCAACAGGGGAATGGATGCCTTTAAGGCTCTTGCCCTTGGCGCTGATGCCGTATCAGCCGGACGAATTATAATGGAGCCTCTTCGCGCTGAAGGAGCAGAAGGGGTACAAAAAATAATTGTTGAAATTACGGAAGAACTGGCAGGCGCGATGGCAGCCACAAACTCACCCGATATACGCCATATTGATCCTTCAGTGTTATGGCTTCCTGAAAAATGGGAAAATATGAGTAACATGCCATAAAAAATATACAAAAATATATTGAATTAGCACTTCCAATCACTATACTATTCATTTGTTAAGTATATCCCTTCAGTTTTTATAAAAATCTGCAAATTCAACTTCGCTTTTGACTCCCAACTTCCTACTTATGTATATGGGGAATTTTTTTTTAAAAAACACGGGGCTTTGGCATGGCTAACCCTTTCACGAACACCGTTAAGTTCCTGACCGCGATTAACCTCCTGGCTTCTCCGTCAGGTGCGACAGTCCGGCGATTGATGGATCAACTCAACGTTTCAAGGCGCACTGCCTTCAGGCTTCTGGATGCGCTGGAAGAGCTTGGTTTTCCACTTGTCGACAAACAGCCGAAATCAAGGGGCGAAAAGACCTACCGGCTTGTGGATTCTTACGTGCTTAAACTGCCGAACCTGGCAATCCCCAATCCCGGCTTTACCGAAACGGAAACGGAGATGCTGCTTTCCATGCTTGATTTTTGCATCAATATGCAGCAGTCCGACGGGATAATATTGCTGAACGGCATTCGGCAGAAAGTAAAAGCGATGCCGCATCAGGGCAAAAAAGGAAATGCGTAGGGGTGCCAGGTTTTGGCACTCGTGAATGATATTATCAATTAATTATTTTTGGAGGTTTATTTTATGACACAAATTTTATCGCAAGTGGAAATTGATATGCTGCTTACAGCAATTAACGGTGACAGAACATACAGTATTGAAGATTTTGAATCATATTTGATAAAAAGGAAATTTGAGCCGGAAGGAATCTATGGCCATCAAACATTCGCGCAATCAATACCTGTGTGCCGTTTTTTTACATCACGGGATGGCGAGTCAATTCTTGCGGACATTGAACGGAAAAATGCCGAACAGAACATGGGAAACATCGCCATTCCAAACACCAATATAAGGCTCATTAATTATTCCGTATGCCCCAAATGTAAAACCGTTTTTTCATTCAAGGATCTTATGGATTATTATAAAAACCCAAGACCGGATCCGGAATTCAGAAATAAAGCGCACCAAATAAGGGAAGACACCAGGGCCTGTTGTTCTGAATGCGGCGAATATTTTCTCCCCGCGCTGGTAATCGCCGACGGCACTCCAAAAAACGAGGTACAGTTCCTGTGCCGGGTACAAACCGTTCATTCGATTGAATGCTTTTTTCTTGACAAGGGCCAGCATATTTTAACAATGAATGTAGCAAATATCAGCAAAGATGGCGAGTTTATGAACATTCGAAACGACGTAGAATTGAAGCGATTGGAATCAAAACCGACCTTAATCAGCAATATGCTTCAATACACCCCGGCAAATTTGCTGTCTAGCCTTCTTGACGGCACTAACGTTGAAAAAGGCGACATCCTGTTCGGAAAATGGAATTCGATATAAGCAAAAGAGGGGGTAAAAAGAACTTACCACGAACCTCACTAACCAACACGAACTTTTTACTGCGTATCATGTCGATGTTCGTGATGGTTCGTGTAGGTTCGTGGTAAAAAATAAAAAGAATTAATGTTAAAGGTTACCAGGGGGAATTTTATGGGTAAACGTATAGCGTGGGCAATAAGGGCGTATTGCGCGTCCTGCAAGAAAGGCTGGTACATGGTCAGGTGTCGTTCCAAAGAGGAAGCTAAAGTTTTGGCCGAGAAATTTGGCGCTTATTCCAGAGAGATGTACCTGGAACTAGTTGAGACTAATAGCATCTTTCCGGATGATGATACCAAAATTGAGGAAGCTCTCTACGTTGTAGAGCCACTTCCTAAAGGGGAAAAAGCAGAGGTTGATTCAAGAAAATATGATACAAATAATTTCATGTATGGTTGTATTGATTTTGTTCACATTTTTAGGGGCTTTGTAGCTCCGTTAATACATATTCCTCCGATTCCTTATACTCTTCCTGGGTGTCTTAATGAGCCTGGTAATAGTGAACCAAATCAAGAGAATTTTGAGGGTATGAATGCATTTTTGGCCAGAAGGGGTAAACCACCCATGTCGTTTGAAGAGTTTCTCGAGTGGTGTAAGACATGAACATCTTTGCTGCATTGAAACATAGGTTATTTTTATATTAGGAGAAATTATGTCGGTGTACAAGTATCCGTGTATTGTTGGAGCTTCGTATTTCGGTGGATTTAAACTTCTTATAGAATGGTCTACAGGTGAGATGTGTATATTTGATGCTTCGTCCCATTTGAAATCTGGATCTGGGTTCTTGTATAGATCTGAGGATTTGTTTAAACAATTTCATGTTGATGATCATTTTTGTATTGGGGTGATGAAGATTTTGTTATTATGCGAGATGATATTTATGAAAACTCTACGCCGTGTTTTGCTTATGAGTCCTCTAATATATTCTTAGCAATGGCTCGTGTTCGAGGCATGTCTCCTTTTCCCATTAATAAAATGTCTAATGTTAGGGCATATGTGCATGGTAAGGATGCAGATCAGCCCAAAATTCCTCATGTTCATGTCTCTTTAGGTAAAGTGGATAATATGGAGTTGTCATTTACATTTGATTGTAATCCAATCTCAGGCATTAAGGTTCCTAATCCGCCATTTTCTGGTAAAGTTATGAAGAATATTAAAGCTTGGATATTAAAAAATCTCGAGCTAATTATTGATGAGTGGAATAAAGAAAACGGTTAAGGAGAAGTAAATGGCAATTACAGATGAAGTAGAAACAACAGAGCAGGACTTTCTTAAAGTAAAAGTTAATGGTTTTACGTTTGATTTTTCAAATGTAAACCTTGCTACTGGTGAGGGGATGCAACTTAAATTTAATTCGTTGGAAGAGATGGATGCATATGCGGATGCTTTTATAGAAGCTTGTGATAAAGCAGGTATAACATTATGAATTATGAAGACATCCCTTTAATTGAAAATGTTCGGTATTTACGCGGACATGATCTGGTTATTAAATTTGCCAATGGCGAGGAAAGAGTAATTGATATGTCCGAATCATTTGAGGTTCCCGCCACTCTAAAATATGCTCCTGTGAGTGTGTTTAAGGAATTCTCTTTTAACTCAGACAGTGTCTGGTGGGGAGATGAGGACTGGATTGTTGGGCATGATTCATTATATAATATGTCTATTCCAATACCACAATTTATTTCATCTCAGATCAAATTATTAGGAGTTAACGATTATGAAAGCTTACTATGAATACGAAGACGCTACATTTTGGGCAATCCGAACAGAAGGCAATGATTGCTTTACTTCTCATGGCAGCAAATATTGCGGATTAGGTCCTGAGTATATGCTGAAAGCCGGAAGCGAGGAAGCTAAAAATAATCATTGGCTGCCAAACCCGCAAAAAATAACTTATGCCGATACCGCCACGGCTGAGATTGAAGGGCAAAAGATGGCTCAGGAAAAGAGCACGGCTTCTCTTGCCCAGGACGCTGAGTTTTGGCGTATCGCTATTGAAATCAATGCGCTACTGCTATTTTTTGTCCCCGATGAATATAAAACAAAGGAACTGTGCGCCCTTGCTTCACGCAGAGACGGCTGGGTGCTAAGGTATGTTCCTGTCGAAATGCGGGATCAGGAACTATGCATACAGGCGGTAAATAATTATCCTGGCGCTCTTAAGCTTATAGACGAAAAATTTAAAACTATGGAACTATGCGAAAAAGCGGTCAGAATGTTCGGCGATACGCTTGAATTTGTACCGGACAAATATAAAACCGCCACGCTTTGTAATGCCGCGGTTAACCAGAGCGGATACGCTCTTGAATTCGTACCGGAAGAAATGAAAACTCCCGAATTATGTACCGAAGCGGTGAAAAAGAAGAAAGGGGCGCTCAAGTTTGTACCCGATTCCCTTAAGACCAGGGAATTATGCCTTCGCGCGGTATCTCCAAGCCAATTTGAATATATAACAGCTAAAGAGAATATACACTGCGCCCTTGCCTATGTTCCGCCTGAACTCATCACCAAAGAACTCTGCCTTGAGGCGGTTACGCATGAGTCTGAATCGCTTAAGTTTTTGCCTGAAAAATTTAAAACCCAAGACATATACCTTGCCGGAGTAAGAAGCGTCGGTTTTGCGCTTGAACACGTACCGGAAGAATTTAAAACCTATGAAATCTGCCTTGCGGCAGTTAAAGAATGGGGCGGCGCATTGCAATATGTTCCGAAAGGGCATAGAACTGCGGAACTACTGAACGCGGCGCTGGAAAAGGATCCACGCTCACTTGAGTTTTTCCCCGATGAATATAAAACCAAAGAAATTTGCCTTGACGCGATAAAACGCGACTGGTACGGACTTCCGCTAAATTATGTTCCTGACACTATGAAAACCAAAGAATTTTATGATGAGGTTTTCGCGTTAATGCCAAAAGTGTTCGTACATATTCCCGCTGAATTTATTACCTCCGAAATGTGCGAAAAGGCAGTCGCGGAAGGTATTAAGGATATACTTGTTCACATTCCTGAAAAATACCGTTCAGAAACGCTTATTACAAAAACAATCGAAAAGCACGGCCTTTCGCTTTACGATGTTGGCGAACAGTATAAAACAGAACAGCTTTGCCTTACAGCGGTAAAAAACCACGGCGACGCGCTTGCGGCTGTCCCCTACAAATTACGAACTCCTGAAATTTGCCTTGAGGCAGTTAAACATTTCAGCCCTGCTTTAAAGCATGTGCCTGAAGCGCTAAAGACACAGGAGCTCTGCCTTGCTGCGATGAAAGGATTTAATCCCGAACTGACAATGCGGGATGTACCGGAACATATCAAGACCAAAGAATTTTATGAAAAGTTAATTTTTGATATAGAGCCTTTACGCCAATTTGGCAATGTGGATTTACCCGAGTCCATTGCGGGGGAAGTCTACCTTAACGCTGTACGAAAGAATAGCGCATTTTTCGAGGCAGTGCCGGAAAAACTTAAAACATACGAATTATGCGTTGAAGCCATGCTCAATGATATAAACTTTTTTTCTCCGCTTGAGCATATTCCCGATAAATTCAAAACAGAGGAATTCTGCCTGAAATGCGTCAGGATTGACAGTAAAAATCTAGGCGGTGTCCCTGAACAGCTTAAAACCTATGAGCTTTGCTATGAGGCGGTCAGTAAGTATGGGTATGTGCTTCAATACGTTCCACCTCATATAATGACAAAGGAAATGGTTTTAAAGGCACTAAGGGATGATGCCAATGCTCTTCAATTTGTACCTGAAACCTTACGCGATGAGGAAGTATACCTTGAGGCAATTAGAAATGATTTTTTTGGTTCAAGTTTTGATAATATTCCCGAAAAATACCATACAAAAGAAAACTTTCTTGCTGTATTGAGTAACCCACGGGCACACTGTACTTTAGTTTGGGATCGCATTGATAAATCATTTAAGACAAATGAACTTCTACTGGAAGCCGTCAAATTTAACGGAAAGATATTGGAAATTCTTCCGGATGAGTTTAAGACTTATGAGCTTTGCCTTGAGGCTGTCAAAATGTACGGACCAATGCTTGAATTTACCCCGTTGCAATTCAGAACGAAAGAGCTCTGCCTTGCGGCTCTTGTTGGTTACGGCAGGTTAGAGTTTGTTCCTGATGAACTAAAAACTACGGACTTTTTTCTTTCAGCCTTCAAAGAAAACGCCTTCTTTATCAAATACATTCCGGCAGAACACCTATCTCATGAAATGTGCCGTGATGCTGTAGAGAGATATGAAGACGCGATTCACTATATACCTGAACAATTCCGCACTGAAGATTTATGGCGCATCGCGCTTACAAATTACGGCTATTGGCTTAAAGAGCTTCCGCCGACATTGATGTCTGAAGAGCTTTGCAGGCTGGCGGTCAACAGCTATGGCCGCTCAATTCAATATGTACCCGAACAATTCAGAACAAAGGAATTGTTTTTTGACGCAGTAAGGGAAGACGGTAAAGCCCTCAAGCATATCGACATAAAAAAACTTACCGCCGAAGAATACACGGAGCTTTGCAAGGCCGCGCTTGACAGGGTCAGGCCGTTTTAATGAGCCGGGAGAATAATTATGAAAGCTTACTATGAATACGAGGACGGAACATTCTGGGCAATCCGAACAGAAGGCAATGACTGTTTCAATATTCATGGCAGCAAATATCGCGGATTAGAGCCTGAGCTTATGCTGGAAGCCGAGGCAGAGGGAGTAAAACTTCGTGGGTTGATGTCAAACACGCGAAAAACAACTTATGTCAATCCAGCGACGGCGGAGATTGAAGGGCAAAAAATGGCTCAGGAAAAAAGCGTTGGGGCGCTTAAAAAGGACGCTGAATTTTGGCGTATCGCTATTGAAATCAATGCGCTCCTTCTCTTTTTTGTACCTGACATGTATAAAACAAAGGAACTGTGCGCCCTCGCTTCTCATAGAAACGGCTTGGCACTAAGATATGTCCCTGCCGAAATGCAGGATCATGAACTTTGTATGCAGGCAGTAAAAAATAGCCCCCGCGCCATTGAGTTTGTAGACGAAAAGTTTATAACCATGGAACTATGCGAAAAAGCGGTCAGAATTTACGGCGACATGCTTGAATTTGTACCGGACAAATATAAAACTGCAGAACTTTGCAATACGGCGGTTAAGGAAAGCGGATTTGCGCTTGAATTTGTGCCGGAAGAAATGAAAACCCCAGAATTATGTACCGAAGCAATGAAAATGACAGCAAAGGCGTTCAAGTTTGTGCCGGATTCCCTCAAGACTAAGGAATTATGCCTTCGCGCGGTAATGCCAACACCATTTGACCTTTTTGATATGGAAGTTATGGACAAAAAAATAGAATGCGCCCTTGCTTATATTCCTCCTGAGCTCATCACCAGGAAACTATGCATCGAGGCGGTCGCGCATGAGTCTGAATCGCTGGAATACGTGCCGGAAGAATTCAAAACCTATGAAATCTGCCTTGCGGCAGTTAAACATTGGGGCTGCGCGTTGAAGCACGTTCCCGATAAATACAAAACAGTGGAACTGTTGAATATAGCGTTTGAAAAGGATTCAAGATCGCTTGAGTTTGCCCCCTCTGACTTTATTGCCGCTAAAACACGCGAGAAGGCTGAAGCGGAAGACTCACCTGATCAAATTCCGTTAGAGCCTTGTTCAGAAGCGCCTGATTCGAGGGCAATCAAAATAGAAGACCTTTCACTTTACGACATAAGCGATCAACTCAAAACAGAACAACTTTGCCTTAAAGCGGTAAAAAGCCACAATAGCGAGCTTGGGGCTGTTCCCTATAAATTACGAACCTATGAAATCTGCCTTGAAGCGGTTAATTATAACAGCGATGCTTTAGAGCATGTACCTGAAGCGCAAAAGACACAGGAGCTCTGCCTTGCAGCGGTAAAAAAAGAAGGTTATGGACTTATATTGCGGGAAATGCCTGAACATATCAAAACTAAAGAATTTTATGAAAAGTTAATTTTTGATTTAAAGCCACATGGTTGGGTTTACCATTACATCATTGATTTTCCGGAGTCGATTGCGGGGGAAATTTACCTTAAAGCTGTGCAAAAGAATGCCTGGATTTTCGCGTCTGTACCAGAAAAATACAAGACTTATGAATTTTGTGTCGAAGCCATGCTTAGTGATTATTATTCCAGTTCCCCGCTTGATCATGTTCCCAATAAATTCAAAACAGAGGAATTCTGCCTGAAATGTATCAAGATTAAAGGTTTAAATCTTAAAGGTGTCCCTGAACCGTTAAAAACCTATGAGCTTTGCTATGAGGCAGTCAGCAACAACGGGTATGCGCTTCAATACGTTCCTCCTCACCTAATAACAAAGGAAATGGTTTTAAAGGCACTAAAGGATGATAGGGCTCTTCAATTTGTACCTGAGACTTTACGTGATGATGAAGTATACCTTGAGGTAATTAGAAATGATCATAGCGGTTCTATTTTTCCTGATATTCCCGAAAAATTCCATACCAAAGAAAATTTTCTTGCCGCCTTAAGCAATCCAAAAGCGTTTTGCCGCTTAATTTTGTGGCACATGGACGAATCATTAAAGACAAATGATTTTTTGCTGGAAGCTGTCAGGGTAAACGGGAATATGCTGGAATCCCTCCCTGATGAGTTTAAGACTTATGAACTTTGCCTTGATGCTGTCAAAATACACGGACTAATGCTTGAATTTACCCCGCAGCAATTCAGAACGGAAGAGCTATGCCTTGCGGCTCTTGAAAACCACAATGGCGCTTTAAGGTTTGTTCCGAAAGAACTTAAAACCACAGACTTTTTTATATCAGCCTTCAAAAGGGACGCCTTATTTATCAAATATATCCCAATAAAATACCTATCCCATGATATGTGCCGTGAAGCTGTTGAGAGAAGTGTATTCGTTATAAGGTTTATACCTAAACAATTCCGTACAGAAGAAACATGGCGCATCGCTATTACAAATTATGGCGCTTGGCTTAGGGACTTACCGCCGGCTCTGATGTCGGAAGAACTCTGCCGTCTGGCAGTCAACAGCTATGGGCGTTCGATTAAATATGTACCTGAACAATTCAGAACAAAGGAATTGTTTTTTGACGCGGTAAGGAATGACGGCAAGGCGCTAAAATATATCGACAGGAATAAACTTACGGCGGAAGAGTATACGGAGATTTGCCGGGCGGCGCTTGATAAGGTTTGTCCGCTTTAAAACAAAGGAGAATAATTATGGAGTTAACAGAGAGAATCGAAGACGCGTATACTTCAAAATGCCTCAGAATTTTTATGCGTGAATTACCTGCCGCTGCCCCGCTTTTTGAGGCAGAATTACTTGAAGATTTTGGAATAATTGATATATTTAACGATTCATGGCCTTCGTTTATTGAAAAATGCCATACTTTAAAAACGCTAAGACTGCATGTGATGCATGTTGGTAAACTAACTGAATTTCCCCCATGGAT
>Ga0268262_10001214_pt1 | contig 32497 bp, 32 predicted proteins | sample TergutNc150P3_FD_190354 | JGI IMG/M metagenome (GOLD analysis project Ga0268262, IMG submission 190354) | Nasutitermes corniger P3 segment gut microbial community from laboratory colony in Florida, USA - Nc150 P3 (SPAdes) (version 2) | ecosystem: Host-associated > Arthropoda: Insects >... | reverse complement strand
AGAGCAAGAGAAATGGCTTAGAAAGATTGTTTCTGGGATGAATATTCAGGAAGTCCCGGAAGAATTTCTTACAGAAGATTTCTAACTTGCCGCAATGCTAAGCAGAGGCGGCGTTATGCAATACGTCCCCGAGGCGCTGAAGACCGAGGCCCTCTGTCTTGCCGCAGTGCAAAATGGCCGCTATGACACTGCGCTACGCTTCGTCCCCGAGGCGCAAAAGACCGAGGCCGTCTGCCTTGCCGCCGTGCAAGAAGACATTCGGATGCTTCAATACGTCCCCGAAGCGATGAAGACCGAAGCCATCTGCCTTGCCGCAATGAAACAAGACGTCCGGGCATTTGAATACGTCCCCGAAACGCTGAAGACCGAGGCTGTCTGCCTTGCCGCCGTAAAGCAAAACATCTGGGCGTTCAAATATGTCCCCGAAAAGTTGAAGGCCACAGACCTCTTTAACGCCGTCTTTCTTGAGACGATGCATAATACCTATGTTGAAGGTCGCGCTCCAGCGTATGCCCAATTCGCGCAAGACAGATATGATCTGAATCAGGTGCCTGAAGAACTGAGGACAGAGGCCGTCTGCCTTGCCGCAGTGCAAGAAGACATTCGGATACTTCGATTAGTCCCCGACGCGTTGAAGACCGAAGCCTTTGAGTCAAAGATCAGATCCGTTATTTCTTCAGGCTCAGGCGGTTCGGGATACGGCGTACAGTTAATATAGCCAATATCCTAAAAAGCATGAACGCTTTTCACATCCGCTGGAGCTGGTGCCTGAAGAAGCGCAAATCGAAGCCGTCTACCTTCGGTTCAAAAGGCCTGACCGCCGTGCTACAATACGGCTGGACGCTGCAATGCGTTCCCAAAGCGCTGTATGACAAAGTAGAAGAGGCGCTGTGGAAGGAGTGAGATATGGAGTTGAATAAAGAGCAAGAGGCATGGCTTAGAGAGTATAGAAATGTGTACTTAACTGGTAATAGACATGCCAATGAAGGCCCAATTAGAGAAGAAATGTTTTTGGAAACAGGTTTTGCTGTGCGGCATCTTCCTGTCGAGCTAAAGACCGAAGCTCTCTGCCTTGCCGCCGTACAGCAAGACGGCAGTTTGCTGCAATTCGTCCCCGATGCGCTTAAGACCGAGGCCGTCTGCCTTGCCGCTGTGCAACATAACGGCATGACGCTGGAAGAATACGTCCCCGAGGCGCTAAAGACCGAGGCCATCTGCCTTGCCGCTGTGCAAGAAAACAGCAGTGCGCTTGAATACGTCCCCAGCGCGCTTAAGACCGAGGCCGTCTGCCTTGCCGCAGTGCGGCAAGACGGCAGTTTGCTGAAATTCGTCCCCGACGCGCTTAAGACCGAGGCCATCAGTTTTGCAGCTTTGCTCCAGGACACTTCAGCGGAGGAATATATTCCAAAAGACTTAAAAGCCAAAGTCAAAACAGCGTTAGAAAACGCTTTCTCAACAGAGGCGCTCTGCCTTGCTGAAGTCCGGCAAAATGGAAGGTCGCTTCAACATGTCCCCGAAAAGCTTAAAACAGAAGCCATCTGCCTTTCCGCTGTGCAGCAAGACGGCTGGGCGCTGCAATACGTTCCCGACGCGCAAAAGACAGAAGCAATTTGCCTTGCCGCTGTTCAGCAAGACGGCTGGGTGCTGGAATACGTCCCCGACGCGCAAAAGACAGAAGCAATTTGCCTTGCCGCTGTTCAGCAAAACAGCTGGGCGCTGGAATACGTCCCCGACGCGCTGCGGGACAAAATCGAAGCGTCACTGAGGTGACGCACGGCACTGAAGGAGTAATATAATGAAATTAATTAAGAAATTGCTGGTAATAATTCCGGTTACGGTTGTGGCAATATTTTTGGTACTATTGGTTACGCCTATTCTGTTCAAGGGAAAAATACTTGAAGTTGCCAAAAAAGAATTGAACCAGATACTGGCGGCGAAAGCCGATTTCTCGGATGTCAAATTGTCATTTATACGCAATTTTCCGAATGCCTATGTTGCTTTGGAAGATTTGACGGTAACCGGTACGGACGAATTTGAAGGCGAAACGCTGGTGGCTTTCAAAAGTTTTAGCGTAACGGTAGACATCATGAGCGTTATCAAGATGGATAATATAAAGGTAAAAGCGGTACTGCTTGACAAGGCAGAAGTAAACGCCCATGTATCGGAAAGCGGCAAGCCAAACTGGGATATTATGAAAGGCGGTAAAGAGGCGGGAGTACCCTCAGAGGGAAAAAAGCCTGATAAAGATACACCCGCACTCAGGATAGGTCTTAAAAAATTCGAGATACGCAATGCCAGTCTTTCCTTTACCGACGATTCCAGCAAGATGAAGGCAACGGCAAGCGGCCTCAATTATTTTCTTCAAGGCGATATGACGCTGGATAACGCCGACCTGATTATGAACCTGGATATTACTGACGTAAATTTCTGGATGGATAACATTCACTTGTTGAACAAAGCCCACGTTGGTTTTGTTTCGGAAGTTGCCGCAGATTTAAAGAGCATGGCATTCATTTTAAAAGAAAATCAGTTCAACCTGAACGAAATTGCCCTGAAATTTGCCGGTCTGGTGCAGATGCCCGGCGACATTAACGTTGATGTGACGTTTGCCACCCAAAGAACGGATTTTAAGAGTGTGCTGTCGCTTATTCCGGCTGTCTATATGAAGGACTTTAAGTCGATAACGACGGCAGGCAGCTTTACCCTCTCCGGCGATGTGAAAGGCACATACAACAAAGAGCAAATGCCCAGAGCGAATGTAAACCTGACTGTTGATAATGCCATGTTTAAATATCCTGACCTTCCCAAATCGGTAAATAATGTCAATATTGCCGTCAAAGCCTTTTACGATGGCGTAGCGTTCGACAAGACAACTGTTGATGTGGACAAGTTTCATTTCGAGATGGCCGCCAATCCGTTCGACGCTGAAGTGCACGTAAAGACACCTGAAAGCGACATGCAAGTGACGGCAAAGCTTGCAGGCAAAATCGATTTCAACTCTCTGGTTGATATTGTTCCGCTGGATAACATTACCCTGAAAGGTTTGCTGGATTGCGATCTTGCGCTGGCAGGACGAATGTCAACCTTTCAAAACGAACGCTACGAAAATGTTGACGCAAGAGGTATGCTGAAACTGAGCGGCTTCAATTTTGAATCCCCCGATTTGCCGCAGGCGGTAAACATCGCAAGCACACAGCTTAATTTTACGCCGAGAAGGGTTGACCTGGTAAGCTTTAATGCCGTTATTGGCAAAACAGATATTGCCATGAACGGCACGCTCGAAAAGTTCATTCCCTTTATTTTCAAAGGCGATACAGTGCACGGCAATCTTAGCCTGAAATCGAACAACATCGACCTTAATGAGTTTATGGCCGGAAAAAAATCCGGGGATGCCAAAGAATCCTCCCCGCTCTCGGTAATCGAAGTGCCTAAAAACATCGACTTTGTAATGAATGTCAACATTGGCCGTCTCCTGTTCGACAAGTTGAACATAACCAACACTACCGGTATGTTGTTGGTGAGCGATGGCAAGCTGCAGATGCGGAATCTCAACATGAATATGCTGGAAGGCAGCGTGACGCTTTCAGGCGAATATAATACGCAGGATATTAAAATTCCGTCGGTTAATTTAAACGCAAACATCAGGCAGGTCGATGTCGCGTCGGCGATTTCATCGTTTGAAATACTTCAGAAAATATTGCCGCAGCCGCAGAACTACGCGGGAAAAGTGTCAACAAACCTGATACTGTCAGGCATTCTCGACGAACATCTCAGCCCTGTATTGAACAAGGTGGTTTCCAAAGGCCAGGTACTGACAAACAGCATGGAAATACAAAACTCAGAGCTGTTGGGCACGATGGCCAATATGCTGAAAAACGAGTCGTGGCGGAGGCCTGCTCTGACTAATCTTGATATAAAATACGACATTAAGAATGGGCAGTTAACGATTGAGCCAATACTGATGAACATTTTGCAGAACAAACTCGAACTCTCAGGCGGCCAGGGACTCGACATGACCTTAAATTACAGGGTAAATGCGATTGTACCTGTTTCAGGAATCGGTTCGGGCGCAACCGATATTCTAAGCAAAATTCCCGGCGGTTCGAATATCAAAGACATCAGGATTACAGGATTAATAGGCGGCACGGCTACCAGACCTGTTGTAAGTCTTGGCGTCGCTGACATGGCAAGCAGCATTGTCTCATCTGTTACCGAAACGGTCAAAGAACAGGTTAGGGACGAAATCGACAAACAGAAGGCCGCCATCATGGCCGAGGCCGAAAGACAGGCCGAAACTCTCCGTAATACCGCCAGGCAAACCGCCAACAGAATACGCGCCGAAGCCAACGCCGCCGCCGATAAACTCGAGAACGAAGCCAGAAACCCTCTCCAAAAGATTGCGGCCAAAACAGCGGCAGACCTGCTTCGTAAAGAAGGCGAGAATAACGCTGTTAAGGTTGAGCAGGAAGCTGAAAGACAAGTTACATCTGTTCTGGATGCCGCCAGAAAGAGGGCCGATAATTTGTAGGTAGTCGCCATTTTACAGAATCCTATTTGATTATAAGAGCCTCTAAAAAAGTTTATTATTAATGCTATTCAAAAATATTAAAAAGGCTTAAAATATATAAAGTGAAAATAAGCGATCCAAATAAAAAAGGAATAGTTTATTATGGTACCGATTATCAATATATAAACGATTTAGATAAATTGGGCCTAAAATCCCCACGACATCGGGATGAACAATTTATATCAGTTTCAATTTCCGGATATGAAAGCAAGACAAAATGCGAGCATCCTGATTTAAAAGAATTTGTAAGAATTTATTCGGAAGAATTAAAAATTGCCAAATATAATGACGGATTTTTAAGCTATAAAGATGGTTATGTCAATTCTGTCACTTGCGTAGAAGGATTTGGACCCTCTCCAAATTTATATTGCAATAGTTATTTTGGTTTAATTGAAAATTCGCGTTCCAAAAATTTGGTTACAGCGGTATTATCGGATGAAGCCGCAAAATACCTGGTATATCCTGACAAGGAAAGGGAGTTTGAACATTTATCCTTAGCCGTACATGGCTTTATTGAAGAAATAAAATCTGATTTTATTATAGGATGGATTGTGGCTGATGAGCATGTGCAGGAGCTAAAAAATAAAATGGTTACGGGAGAAATGAAAGAAAGAGAAGTTTGGTCTGTAAAAAACTTTCAGACATTTAGCTTTGACATGGAACACCGATCCCGATACGGATTTTTCCCTTCCGATCTCAATATGTATTTAAAAAATATTGATGCCAATAATATCTATTCTGTTTCAAGCAAGGAACATATAAAAAATATTTTACAGGAAGTAATTCCAAATGATATAAATTGGAATACGATAAAAAAATGGTGGGATGAAAATAAAGACAAACTGGTTTGGGATTCCAGGGAATTAAGGTATAAGCGGAAAATGGATTGACAATGCGGCTTAATAAACATAATCTTAAAATGGGAAGTAAATCATGGGCTCAAAAACTTTAGCCGGACTTTATTTGCTAAATCGCTCCCTCGTACACAAGCAGTTCCTTTCCGTCTATTGTCACCGTTAATCCGGATTCGATTTTTTTTGCCGCGTCTCTCATGTGTGTAAGCCAGACAAGATTGGGATTGATAAGGCGCAATTTCTGTTCGCTTATTTCCGAAACGCCTTCACAAATAATTCCGCTTACCATACTGATAACAGAAATGTAGTCTTCGGAAAGCATTTTGCAAACAAGAATTTCGTGGCTCGAAGACGTGACTTTCCTGCAGGCTTCATTGGAAGTATCGGCGTGGATTATCTTGCCCTGTGCGCGGGTAATGTTGGGGTTAGCGTAACCACCGGCATTTGAACGCGCCAGCACCGTCCCGATAATGACGACACGGATATTATTTATCATATTTGGGCTTTCAAGCGGAAGGCCCGCAATTAGTACTACTTTATCCGATATACCGGCAACTCCGGTCTCCGAAACAACCTTCATGGTGTTCTGTATCATGCTTTCAGAATCATCGACTTTCGAGCTGATACAGGTATTAACGCCCCAATATAACTGCATAAAGCGTTCAGAGCGTTCATCGGTCGTTACGGCCAAAATTGGTTCATCCGGCCTGAATACACTGAGGATTCGCGCGGTATTGCCGCTGCGGGTTGGCGTAACAATGGCTTTTGCCTGTACCGCCGTCGCGATTTCAACTCCCGATCGCGACATGATAACGCCAAGATTTTCTTTTGGGTTATGTACCTCAGAATGACATTCATCGTGGTAATTTTTCATGCGTTTGCGGAATTCATTCGACTGTTCAACAGCACACGCTATTTTGTCCATCGTTTTTACCGCTTCCACCGGATACGCTCCCGCTGATGTTTCGCCCGAAAGCATGACCGCATCGGTTCCGTCGAATATCGCGTTCGCTACATCGGTTAGTTCCGCGCGTGTAGGACGCGGATTCACAATCATCGATTCCAGCATCTGCGTCGCGGTAATGACAGGTTTTCCGGCCCTGCGGCATACATTGATAATGTGTTTTTGCGCCAGAGGAATCTGTTCGGTGGGGAGCTGTACGCCAAGGTCCCCCCTTGCTACCATCACTCCATCCGCAAGCCGGGCAATTTCTATTATATTGTCCAGGCCTTCGCCGCTCTCAATCTTTGCAATAATTTTTATATGGGAAGAGCGAGCTTCAAGGAATTTTTTTATTTCGGTTACCTCATGGGGAAAGCTCAAAAAACTTGCCGCTAGATAATCAACATCCATTGAAATGCCGAATTCTATATCTTTCTTGTCCTGTTCGCCCATAATGGGAAGGTTGGCGTGAATGCCGATAAGGTTTACGTTTTTCTTACTGCCAATGACAGCTGTATTGTTTGCGCGACATTTTATGCCGCCCGCAGTATCAATCACTTCAAGCTCAAGAAGCCCGTCCGCGACAAGAACGCGGTGCCCTGGTTGCAGTTTTGATTCCGCTTCTTTCCACGACAACGAAATATGCCCTGGTGCCCCGTTCCCCGCCGCCGTGGTAAAACAGCCGTCGGTAGAAATGACAACATTATCTCCATCTTTTATCGTAACCTTGCCGTCGTTTTCCACCATGCCTGTTCTTATCTCCGGTCCTTTGGTGTCCAGGAGGATTGCAACCGGAATTCCAAGTTCTTTGGAAACACGCCTGACACGCTCTATTGAAGCGCGGTGCTCTTCGTGATTCCCATGAGAAAAATTAAGCCGCGCCACATTCATTCCGGCAAGTATAAGGCCGCGTACAACAGAATCCTCGGCTGATGCGGGACCCAAAGAACATACAATTTTGGTTTTTCGGTTTTTCATAATAGAAAAGGTATCTCCTTTTGTATAATTATAGCATAGATCAAGTTTCAATGAGAAGTGGTACAGCGCTAGGGTACCCAACATCGGAATCCAACATCATCAGCTTAAGAGATTTGCTAAAATTATCTCGCAGAGGCACAGGAGTCTGTAGAAAAACCTTGGAAAAGAGGTTCACGCAAAGGCGCGGAGGCGCAAAGAACGCCAAGAAGAAGAAAAAATAAGTCGTAATTCTTTATAATATAATTATTTATTCCTCCGTGTAACTCCGTGGTTTATATTCATCATTGCTCATTCCAAATTGGTGACTCCTATGATTCTGTCAATGGAAATTTGAATTTTTTTCAAATTTCTTTTCCCCTTGACAGCCCCTGCTCCTTTTATGCGCTCCTTGCTTGTACGGCTAAAGCAGCCGGATTATTCAACGGCCCTTTCCAATGTCGTACTTCGTACTCCGTTTTATTCCTTAACACCGAGTACATTAGCTCCGCCATCCGCCGCCCTATTTATACTATTGTCTTTTTCTTGCTCTTGCCCTGAAACATCGTCAAATATTGAAATCGTTCCTTTAGGGAACCGCCTCCTCCGGAACGTACCATGGCCCACGCCGCCTTAACTAACAAACCCCTCAAATATCCATTTCCCCTTTTTGAAATATGCCCTTGCCTCTGTATAGTCCCAGAATAATCCAGCCGGGGAGCAAACCCAAGGTAGTTGCTTACTTGAGCCCCTTTACTAAACCGGCTCCCGTCCCCTACGTGGGCTACGAAAGCATACGCTAACACAGGCCCAACCCCGGCTATATTCTGCAACAACTTCATATCCTCGTCCTTCTTCGCCGTTTCCTTTATCCCGGCCTTTAGTTCATTGATCCGCTTTTCATGCAGCTCAAGGTGTTTTATCTGCCATTCCGCTTCTTCCAGTATTTGCCCGGTCAGTACCTTTATAGCCTCCTTAGCCTTAGCGGCTGTTGCCACGTTTTTTCGCACTGCCTCGGTATGCCCCTGTTTCCAGAACAGGGAGTGAAGCGTATTTATCACCCTCGCCCGGCCGCGCATCTCCCGGCCATAGCTCGATATGAGCTCCCGCCGTTCCATCTCCTGTTCGCTAGGCAGCGGCATAACGGGCAGCTTCATAGCGTCTTCCTTGTCCGCCTTTGTCGGCGCATCCCAGATAAAAGGCAGTTTCGCTGAGTTCAATACCCTTACCTCGCTTCCCGCCTGCTGCATTATCTCCCGGGCCATAGTGAACGCCATATTCCCTGCCTCAAGCGCGATTTTGTCGCTCTTTTCCAGCAGCTTGTATAAAGCCACCCGTCCCTAGATGCTGGTTCCCCCTTTGTGGATGCTCATCTTCCCTTTCACGCTTATGATTGCCATTGTGCACTCTCGTTTCCCTAGGTCAATCCCAACATAGCGCCGTTTCTCTTCTTTCATAATTCTGCTCCTTACTATAAAATAAGGACCAAGAGCAATGGTTTGGTGATTGGCAGCACCGTACTCCTATTCCCGGTCTGCTTTCTTGCTGCTTGCAAGCGGCAAGACGGCAGCCGCACTTTGTTTTACGGCGGCCTGCTGAGATTAATCTGACACCCGAGAATCGCATCGTGTTTCCACCTGCGTCCTCACGTCAACGTTCAACCTGCTGCCGGCTCGCTGATCCCGTCAAGCCAGCGTACCAATCTTTCCTAACTATTTGAATCATAGCAATCTGACACCATGCGTGTACTAATCATTTTCAAGGTATTCCCTGTCGGGACTGCCGAAATACCGCAGGTCGTCACCTGTTGAGTCCTTGCTGATGTAGGTTTTCCCGTTGGAGTAAATGATTTTGTAGATAACTTTCATATCAGCCTCCAAAATTATGTGTTTTTTAGCGGTATATATCACCACCTATATTCAACGCAGTTCCGATAATAGTTCCCGCTTCGTATTCACCTTTAGATGAAAGGAAGATAACCGTATCAGCGTTTACACGGTAGGTTCCAGTTTCTGGGCTTGGGGAGCCAAAGATGCCCCAGCCCAAGGCGCTCTGGATTTCTTTAATGTAATTACCATCCCCGAAATTATAAATTGTAGTGAGATAATCATTTCCGAAAGTCCTCCCATACCTTCTTGAGGTGTTTCTTAAATTGCCAAAGTTATTACCTGCCTGTCGGTACAGATTAGCTAGCCTTTCTTGTTCAGCCTTTCTTGCCTGTTCTTGAGCCTGGCGACGTGCTTCCGTTGCTCTTTGTTGTTCTTCGGCATTAGCCTTCCTCAAGGCATTTTGCCTAGCCAATTCTTCTTGTCGTTGAGTTTCTTGTCGTGTCGCTGCTTCGGGAGTCAATCTTAAACTAACATTTACTTTTTCAGGAGTAACACCAACAACAGAGCCTGTAATGATGTCAGAAAAAACACCAATGAGGCCAATTGCACCAAGTCCATATCCAGCCAATTTATAAGCGTCTAAGCTAAATTCATTGTAAGGATATAAAAACATATGAGAACTTACACCTATACCAGCAAATAAAAAATTAAGCCAGTAACTATGGTTAAATTTCCTTCTAACCGATATTGTTTGTGACATATAATCGGTTTGATTGAATTCAAAACTGTAATTTTCAGCCTTTTTAAATGATATTTTGTCTGGTGTAGTAACGGTCTCTATTGCGGTTCCATTACGGTTATAAACAGTTACAGTGGAATTAACAGGTTCTGCGCTCAATTCTACATCTTTGCCACTACCCAGAATTGAGGCGCAGCCTGTTAGAAAACCAATCGGCAAAAATACTAAAACACATAATAGCTTTTTCATTAGAAACTCCTTTACGGCTATGCCATAAAAAAACAGAAGCACAATTTATGTTAAATTGTGCTTATCAAAATTTACTTTAACAATTCCCATCTTGTCTGTAGACCAAAATTTAGCGATCACAACTCAGTTAGTGAAGAAGCCACTTGAATCAATTGTTTCTGTAAAACATTATTCAAAGAATGAGTCTTTGATATCTACAGATATAATTGATTTACCTTCACACAGACCTACAACTGTTATGGTTTTCTCATTTTCCAAATCTGCAATCTTATCCATTTCACTTTCTTTAAAATAGACTTGCACATAATCCATGTAAGGATTACTAGGATGTGAAAATAACTTAACATAAGGTTTTTTACTTATTATGTCTTGATCAACCTTGCTAACTTTACCAGTAACTCTTACGAATTTACCCTTATATGTATTGTCAGCTTTTAAGGCGTTACTTTCATACAAATTGTAAAGATCTACAGCTGTTACTGCTATTGCTTCTGAAGCCATTTTTGCTTTGTCTTCTCCACCTGTTGCATCGCGAATAGCGTCTTTTACAATGGTGCTATCAGCAGTAGCATCTACTACGGCCTTTGTAACAGATGTGCAAGTATAACAGGTATAGGCAAAAACGGCCACAATGATAAGTAAAATGGCAATAAATACCCATTTTATCACCTTTCCAATAACGCTCACCCCTTTTTTAACCCCATCTTTTAACTTTTGGTCTTTTCCATCACTCATAACTTACTCCTTATCCTTTTGAGCTATCCGAAAATGGTGATCTATCCATTTTACAGATGGTATTTATCCATTTTATAGATGTTTGTCAAATATGTCAAGCCAAAAGCATAATAATCTTACTCTAAAAGGTTGATTATGACAGAAAGAGAGCTTTTGAAAATCTTTAGTTCAAATATTCGATTATACAGGACGCGATTAAGATGGTCTCAGGCAGAATTGGCAGAAAAGGTCAATATATCGATAAATTTCTTAAGTGATATTGAAACAGGAAAGAAATGGGCTTCACCCATAACAATTGTAAAATTTGCGGATGTATTTAGCATAAAAGCCTATGAACTCCTAAAACCACCTGATATCTTACCTGAAAACTGTTACAACATTATAGAAAAATTTGCAGAAGACATGCATTCCGCTGTTGAACATATTCGTATTAAATTTCTGGAAAATGAAAAATTGAAATAACCTTATGCAAGCCACACAAAGGTGACAGTACCAGAATTTCCCACTTAGCTTAAGCAGGCAAAACAGCTTGGTCTGATGAGATGCAGATTTATCCCATTCATAGAAACCTAATTAGTCCATCTGAACACATTGATACCAGCTATTTCTGCCGGTGTGGGGGCTTGCCTCTCAGATCGCCTTGGCGCGAGACCAAAAATGTAATACCCAAGTATAGAAACAAAATATTTGTGAAAACGCCGTGGGGTTGATAACCATAAATAAATGGCGAGCGCGAAAAGGGAGTAGAGCCCAAGCCACTAGTGGTCTGAGAGGCAAGCCCCCACACCGACTGTTCATAGTTGAGTATCTTTTGAGATCATAAAGATAAATTGAGGTTTATATTGGTAGCCTCAGCCTGAAAACCGAGCCTTCACCCGCATGGCTTTCCGCCTCGACAGTTCCCCCGTGAAGCAGGGCAATGTGGCGCACAATCGACAAACCAAGACCGGTGCCGCCCGCTTCGCGGCTTCTCGAGCGATCCACGCGGTAAAACCGCTCAAAAATGCGTTCCAGGTGTTCGGACGGAATTCCTATGCCGTTATCTTTTACTTCGATAACAACTTGATCTTTTTCCTGAAAAGCGCGGACTTGAATAGAAGAGCCATTGCCGGAATATTTGATGCTGTTGTCCAGGAGATTGAAAAGAGCTTGTATAAAAAGCGAACTGTAGAGTTGCACATTAAAATTTGGGGGACAGGAAACGTCAATAGTGATGTTTTTATTTTTTGCCGCAACCGAAACTGAGTCTAACGCTTCGTCAATAACGGAATTCAGAGCAACGTCTTCCAATGGAGGGCGTTCGGTGTCTCCGCTTTCAAGACTTACCAAAGTTAATAAATCCCTTGTAATATTGTCCATGGACTGGGCGTTTTTCTTTATGATCTCCGCAAAGTGATGAACCTGCTTTTGATCATCAAACGAAGAATCAAGGATGTTTTCCGCAAAGCCCTGTATCACATGGATGGGGGTGCGCAGTTCATGGGCAACATTGGCGGCAAAATCCTTGCGAATCTGCTCAAGCTTAACAAGGCGGCTAATGTCCCCCAGCACCATTACAATGCCGGGCGCTTTTTGCGGCAAGCCCATGTCCATAGGCGCGGCAAACACCTGGAAGCATTGCTGAAGGCCGGAAATATAGCGCCTAAGCGTAAACTCATAGGGTCTGCCTGTTGAAAGAACCATTTGCGCCGCTTCCTCCAGTTCCGCCGACTGGCTGAATTCAAGAAGGGAAACGCCGCGAACGTCCTTTTCTTTGTCGATGCCAAACAGGGAACAAAGCCTGAAGTTCGCGAAAATAATATTTAGGTTGCTGTCCAGGGTTATTACCCCGTCAAACATGCTGTTAAGGATCAACTCACGGTGGCGGCTCTCTGTTTCTGCTTCTTCGGCTTTTATATTCAGCTCGACAGTCTTTTCATTCAAATCCGAATTAAGCTTCGCCTCGATAGATAGCGACTGACGACGTGAAAAATAATAAAGGGCCATGCAGGTTCCAAGAATTATAGAAAATCCCAAAGCCAAAAAAGGAAAGGTCGTGTTTAGAAGGCGGGTAAAAAACCCGGGTATCAAACGGGAAAGGCGAAGAACTCCTGCAAATCGCCCGGAGGAATCCTGAATGGCAATTGCGGCGTAAAGGTAATACTGCCCCAAAGTTACGGAACGTCGGCAGGCGGTTCCGATGCCTTCATTTATGGCATCCTGAAATTCAATGCGATCCAAATGATTTTCCATAGCCGCGCTGTCAGCTTCCGTATCAAAAATTACCTGGCCGTTCCGACTGATAAAAGTGATACGGAATGAGCCTGCAATATTTGCAAAGGACGCCCACTCCGCAATGAACCGAAGGTTCGACGCGTCCTTATCCGTAAAAATCTCGGCGGAGGTAAAATTTTTTAAAGCCCTGGCCGCTTCTTTCATGTTTTCAGTGTTTATCTCGTAATACTGCTTGTTTGCGAAGATGAGTACTCCCGCAATAAAATAGGCCGACACAATTAACGCCGCGCAGGCCACAAAAATATAGCTTCTCTTAAAAATTCTTTTCATTTAAACCTCTGAATCGCAGCTTCATTCGGTTCTAAACCGGTAACCAATGCCCCGGATAGTTTCAATCATATCGCCTGAAGTCCCGAGCTTTTTTCTCAATCCCATAATTTGCACGTCAATGGAACGATCCGTTACAGGGTAATCGTGTCCCCGGATTGCGGTGATAAGTTTCTGGCGGGAAAAAACAATATCGGGATTACTCAAAAAATTGGCAAGGATCGCGAATTCCGTGGGAAAAAGATCCAGGGGCGTTTCTTCCAGAAAAGCCGTATGCCGCTCAATGTCTATTTTTAGCTTCCCCTGTTGAAAAAACATCTTGCTTTTGGAACCCTCCATTTCGGCGGAGACAGCTTCTTTCCGCCGTAAAACGGCGCGTATACGCGCAGCCAATACCCTGGGGCTGTAGGGCTTAACCACATAATCGTCGGCTCCCAATTCCAGTCCCGCGACTATGTCGGTTTCTTCTCCTCGGGCAGTACACATGATCACCGGCAAGGCTTGCATATCCTTATTTTCCCGGATTTTTTTTATGGTTTTAAAACCATCCATGCCGGGAAGCATAATGTCCAGAATAACGCAGTCCGCTCCATTTTCGTTTATAGCTTTGAGTCCTTCCTCTCCTGTTGAAGCATGAATCAGTTTCCACCCTTCACGCGCAAAAGCGAATTTCAGCATTTCCTGTATTTCAGGATCATCTTCGATTATTAATATCCGTTCCATGCTCAATCGTTTAGACCCTCATGTTTGCCTTCAACCATGTAAATGACCCCTTCGCATATATTGGTGATGTGATCCCCAAGGCGTTCCATATATCCGGAAAGTTTTAGGAGCCTTGCGGCGGCCTTGATAAGCTGAGGCTCTTTTTTCATAAGGGCAAGGATCTCTTCGGTAAGGGCTTTATGCTCGCTGTCTATTTTATCATCAAGCGAGGCTGCTTTTCTGGCGGAATTTGGATCCTGCGCGAGGTAAGCATAAACGGCTTCTTTTAGCATTTTCTGGGCCGTTTCGACCATTTGTTCAATTCGGGCAATGGAACGAAACGAAGGGCGCTCTGACAATTTCACCGCCGCCTTTACCAAATGAATCCCATAATCGCCAATTCGTTCGAGGTTCGCGGTAATTCTAAAAACGGTTATGAGTTCCCGCAGATCACGGGCCACAGGCTGCTGGGTAGCAATAAGAACCAGGGCCATCTCTTCTATCTTTAACTGCTGGGTGTCTACAACCTTTCCGTTATCTTTTACCTCTTCCGCAAGCTCCTTGTCGCCCGAACGCAATACGGCAAGTGACTTTCCAATATCCTCTTCCACCCTCGCGGCCATGAGCGCCAGCTCCTGCCGCAATTGTTTTAATTCTTCGCTTAATAAAGTTCGCGACTGCATCCTGATTCTCCTTAACCAAAGCGGCCCGTAATGTAAGATTCGGTGCGATTATCCTGAGGCTTTGTAAACACCTTTGCCGTCTCGGCATATTCGATAAGCTCCCCCAACAAAAAGAAAGCGGTTCGGTCGCTGATACGCGCTGCCTGACTCATTGAATGTGTAACAATGATGATGCTGAAATCCCGTTTTAGCTCGCCAATCAGTTCCTCGATTCTTCCTGTGGCAATGGGATCCAGCGCGCTGGTCGGCTCGTCCATGAGGATAATCTCCGGTGCCATGGAGATGCTTCGCGCTATGCAGAGCCTTTGCTGCTGGCCGCCGGAAAGGCTGTACGCCGATTTTTTCAACCGATCTTTCACCTCATCCCACAAGGCGGCTTTTATCAGGGACTGTTCCACCAGCTCCGCCAGCTTCTTTTTGTTCTTCATGCCCTGCATTCGCCTGCCGTAAGCCACATTGTCAAAGACGCTCATGTTAAAGGGATTCGGTTTTTGAAACACCATGCCAACTCGCGTCCGCAGTTCGCTTACGTCGATGTCGCCGTAGATGTTCTCGCCGTCTAAAATCACTTCCCCGGTAATGCGGCATGAAGGGATGAGATCGTTCATCCGGTTTATGACCCTGATGAAAGTCGATTTCCCGCAGCCGGACGGGCCGATAAGGGCAGCCGCCTCGTTATTGCCTATATCAAAGTTAATATTTATTAGCGCCTGAAAATCGCCGTAAAAGAGATTCAGATTGTTGATCCGTAATTTTTCGTCCGCCATATTAATCCGTCGGATTTTAATCCGCATTTTCTCCAATGCCGCTTCCGGCAGCGCCTCTGTATAATAGCTTTACCAACGTATTGATGATAAGCACCACTACGATCAGCACCGCGGCGGCAGTAAAAGCGTGGGCAAAATCGTCGGCCTCGATAGCTTCTTTGGTAAGGTAATAAAGATGAATTGTCAAAGTGCGGCCTGACTCAAAAATTGTTCTGGGCAGGTTACGCGCAATTCCGACGGTAAGCAGTACAGGCGCGGATTCGCCTACCACCCGGCCTGCGCCAAGTATAGCCGCAGTAAGGATTCCCGGCGTTGCCGGCGGCAAAACCACGTGTAGTATGGTTTGAAACTTGGTAGCTCCCAGAGAAAGGGAACCTTCCCGGAAAGAATCCGGCACGGTCTTGAGCGCCTCTTCAGTCGTTCTGATGATCACCGGAAGGATCATGATGCTCAGGGTAAGGCCCCCAGCGATTATGGACTGGCCCAGATGCAGGAAGCGGCAGAAAAACAACAGCCCGAAAAGGCCGTATATAATAGAAGGAATACCGGAAAGGGTATCAATGGCAAGCCCCAGGAAGCGGCTTAAACCGGATTTGAAGGCGTACTCGTGCAGATAAATCGCGGTCATGATCCCCAGCGGCACGGCAATTGCCAGAGACACAACCACTGTCCAGGCGGTAGCCACAATCATGGGGAGAAGGCTGCGGATTTCAGAAAATCCGACAGTTACAGGGCCGAAAATGACGGAAAGCTTTACCATTCCCGCAGACTGGACAAGTATGTAGGCAATGATTCCGACGAGAGCCGCCCCCACTGCCGCCGAAGCAATGGCCATCAGGATATACCAGAGGCTGTCGGTAACTTTTCTTTTTTTAAGATAATTCACGCGTCTGCCTCTCCCCGGCGGCGTATTAAGAGGATAAGACCATTAAGAAAAAGGATCATCACAAGCAGGACTATACCAATCGCAAAAAGCATATGCGAGTGCCTGCCTTCGGCGTAACCCATTTCCAGGGCGATGGTTGCGGTTAAAGTCCTTACCCCTTCAAGCGGGCTTTTGATTAGCTGCGCCGAGTTTCCCGCGACAAGGATAACCGCCATCGTTTCACCTACGGCACGGGAAAAGCCCAGGATAATCCCCGCCAGCACCCCGGACTTTGCGTGGGGCAAAACCACATGCAAGGCGGTCTGCATCTTGCTTGCGCCTAACGCCAGAGACGCCTCGCGCCTGGACAGAGGAACTGCCTGTAGGCATTTTTCGGACACGGTTATGATCGTCGGCAAGATCATTATCGCAAGGACAATTACAGCGGAAAGAAGGCTGTTTCCCGACGGGGTTTTAAAAGTTTGCTTGACCAACGGAACGATAACCATGAGGCCGAAAAATCCGTAGACTACCGAAGGTATGCCAGCCAAAAGCTCCACGCCGCTTCGGAAAATGTTTGCGATTTTTTGCGGGAGAAACTCGGCCATAAAAAGGGCGCAGAGCAGGGCTATCGGTACCCCAAGAATAAGCGCTCCGAAGCAGACCAGTATGCTACCCAGGATCATGGGAAAAATCCCGTAGACTTTTCTGTATGCGGGAAGCCATTCCATACCGGCGATAAATTTGAATAAATTGTAAGGCGGCTCAGGCAGAATAATATGAATCTTTTGGTTGAGACCGGGCAATACACCGGGGAAGCTCACAGAGCAAGTGTTCGCATCGGGAAAACTAACATCGACATCGATTTCGATATTGAAGGCCTCAATCGGCTGAAGCAACCTTGTGTGGTAATTTTTACCAGGCGAAAGACGGAAGGTCAGTTCCCGTTCTTCGCCCTTGTTTATAAATTGCAAGGAAACGCTTTTAACGTCCCAGGGGAACTCAATAAAACCTTCGGGGTTTTCGTAAACCTTGCCGTTAATTGTAACCCTGTCCAGCCTTTCGGTTACAATTCGCACGGTTTTGGCGGTAGGGACAAAAAAAGGTTCCGCCCCCTGTATTAAAATAAAAACAACAATGGCTCCCAGGGCGGCAACTCCGGTAAAGGAGAACGCCCTGAAAAGCCATGTAAAAGAAGCATCGATAAAACGGCGAGGTCTTAGAACCGGTAACATAGCTTTCTTTTTTAAATGATTTTACCTTACGCTGATCCAGCTTGTTTTTACAATATTTTGTCCTGCGGGACTCATGACCCAGTCAAGAAACGCCTTGGTTTCGGCGTTTAGAGCAACGCCTTTTTTTGTCATAAGAATAAAGGGCCGGGCGATTTTATAGGAACCTGAAACCACGTTGCCTGTAGTAGCTGCAACTCCGTCAACGCTTAAAGCCTTGATTGAATTATCTACTGAGCCAAGGGAGATGTAGCCAATTGCGTCGGCGTTGCGGGACACTTCGGCTTTGATAGCGCCAGTCCCATCGAACTCTATCGCGCCCCTGACCAGCTTGTCCTGGAACTTGAGAATCTCTTCAAAAGCGCCGCGTGTTCCCGATCCCGGTTCTCTGGAAACCACAGCGATACGCCCGGTCTTGCCCTGGGCCGCCGCGCCAAGCTGTTCCCAACTGGTAACCACTCCGGTATAAATATCCTTGATCTGCGCCATGGTTAGACTTGTAATCGGGTTCCTGTTATTGAGGATTACAGCAATGCCGTCGATAGCTATTACAAGCTCGTCAATTCCCGTTCCAATTTCGGCAGGAGTCAGTTCCCGGCTGGACATGCCAATTTCACAGGTGCCGGCGGGCACGCCTTTGATTCCGTCGCCGGAGCCGGTAGCGCTGACTGTGAATTTTACGTTGCTTCGAACCTTGGCATATTCGGCGATAAACAGTTCCATCAGGGGATTAACCGAAGTCGATCCGCCTACCGAAATGGTGTACAGCGCAGCCGCAGGCGCGGTTCGCTGTGCCTGGGAAGACTGCTCGGAACCTCCCCCTGCTTGCCGACCAGCCGCAAAGGCCAATGCCGTAGTTAAGGCAAAAGCCACGAAAACAAATAGTGATTTTTTCATTGCAAGACTCCTTATAAAAAAGTTGTTTTATGGTGTCCTTATTATTGTTCAGGAATGGTGATGCTTTTGTTAAAAATTTGTTAAAATTTGTGGTTTCTTAAAATATTTTTCCCTCTCATTCGTCTTCAGTATTAAGGAGTAAACAATGAAAAACAACATCAAATTCAGTTCTATGGCCATTCTTACCATGCTGGTAACCTGCGCCGCGTTCGCCGTGGCTGTTATGCTGCTGTGGAATGCACTTTTACCGCAGATTTTCACGCTTCCGCAGATTAGCTACCTGCAAGCAGTAGGATTGCTTATTCTTGCGCGGCTCTTGTTCGGCGGCATAGGCGGCGATTTGCGAGGCCATGGCGCACATCGGGGAATGAGAAGAGACGGGCATCCGTTTCATAACGTCAATAAACTTCGTGAAAAGTGGATGAACATGAGCGAGGAAGAGCGCAAAGAGTTCATGGAAAAAGAAAAAAATTTTTCTAACTTTTTTCACGAGCGTTTTTCACATAATCGTGATCCTTTCCATAATGATGAAAGAGAAAAAAAGGACGAAGGCAATGAATAAACCTGTTATTGCCGTCCGGAACCTGACCAAACGGTACAAGGGCGCTGGGAAAGCCGCAGTGGACAGCATCAGTTTTTCTGTTGGCGAAGGGGAGTTCTTTGCTTTTCTTGGACCCAACGGAGCAGGAAAAACGACAACCATTTCAATCCTGACCACAACGCTTTCTAAAACTTCCGGAGAGCTGCACATCGCCGGATTCGATGTGGACACGCAGGCGCGGCAGGTACGCGAAGAAATCGGGATTATCTTCCAGCAACCTAGCCTTGACGAGAACCTCAGCGCCGAGGAAAATATCCGCTTCCACGCCTGCCTTTACGGCATGTGCGGCTATCGTCCTTCTTTTAAGCTGATGCCTCAGGCGTACCGCAAAAAGGTACTGGAACTGGCCGATATGGTCGGTCTCGCTGACGTACTGGGGAAACCCGTCAAGAAACTTTCAGGCGGCATGCAGCGCAAACTGGAAATTATCCGCAGCCTAATTCACACGCCGCGGGTGCTATTCCTTGACGAGCCGACCCAGGGGCTTGACGCGGTAAGCCGCCGGGGGCTGTGGGACTACATCAACACAGTACGCCGGCAGTACGGAACCACGGTATTTCTCACCACCCACTATATTGACGAAGCGGAAAACACCGACACGGTATGTGTAGTTAATCACGGGAAAATCGTTTTTATGAACTCGCCCGATGAGATGAAGCGGAATCTGCTTAAACAGGAGCTTATCATCGATGCGGACGATCGCCAGGCGCTCAAAGCGGAATTATCCGCGCTGAATCTGAGCATAACAGCAAACGGCAGGATTATTGTTCCCTTTCAGGGGCGCACGGCGCAGGAGTTGATCGCGCAGATCAAAACGCCCCTTTCGGTTTTGAAAATCCACGACCCTTCGCTGGAAGATGCCTATGTGGAACTACTACAGAAGACAGAATCAGGAAACATAACAGGAAACGCAAAATGTCAGATATAATTAATTCAACAATTTTAACGCGCAGAAAGTCCCGCATTTTTCGGGAACTAAATACCGTCATCACCGTAATGGCGCGGGACATTACGCTTTTTTTCAAGTCCATAGCCACACCGGTAATGAGCATCGTTATGCCCCTTGTTATGATGGGCATGATTGGCGGCAACCTTTCGCAGAACATGGCAGGCTCATTGAACTTTCAGTTCGGGACATTTATGATAGTGGGGATGATGGTCAATATGCTGTTTATGATGACTTCGATGAACATGACAAGTTTTGTTGACGATCATCAAACCGACTTTATTCAGGAAATGCTTGTTTCGCCGGTATCGCGCTATTCTCTTGTTATCGGCAAAATTTTTGGCTCCATGTTCGGGGCGATCTTAAGCCTTACGGGAACACTTGTTGTGGGACTAATTATGGGCATTACCCTGAGCGCAGGCCAGCTTCTTTTGATCCTTGCGCTATCGCCTCTCATGTGCCTTTCCGGAGGCGCTCTGGCGATGATACTTATCGGCCTTATCAGGAACAAAACGGCCGCGAATATGGCGGTGTCGCTTATTACCCTGCCGCAAATGTTTCTTTCAGGCGCGATTATTCCCATTAACAATTCATCCGGGGCGCTGTTTGTTATAAGCCGCATGTTACCGATGACATATTGTATCGATCTGGTACGCGCAGTGGTTTATACCGGAACGCCGGAGTATGATAATGTGGTGATGTTCAACCCGTTTATTAACTTCGCCGTTATCGCCGCGCTAACAGTATTGTGTCTAATCATTGGGACTTTTTTCTTTGCGCGATCAGAAAAAAATAAGTAAAAGCAGAAACGAATGGCAAGCATAACAACAGAAGCATTTTTAAGTTTCAGGCAACGGCTGTTGAATTTCATACGCTCACGGGTAAGTCGGATTGAAGACGCAGAAGATATTCTTCAAGATGTGTTCTATCAATTTACCCGTGTGAATGATCTGATTAACCCGATAGAAAACATTTCCGCATGGCTTTATCGCACAGCGCGTAACAGGATTATCGACCACTATAAAAAGAAAACAGATGAACCACTGCCTGCCTCTTACGATGAAGACGATGACGAATATATCATTGAGGAGATAACAGATATCATCTACGGCGAAGACGCAACACCGGAAATAAAAATGCTGCGTTCATTGGTTTTTGAAGAGATACAAACCGCCATTGCCGATTTGCCAAAGGAACAGCGCGAGGTTTTTGAGCTGACCGAATTGCTGGACTATTCTGTAAAAGAGGTTGCGGATAAAACACATACACCGATTAATACAGTTCTTTCGCGCAAGCATTACGCGGTAAAATTTTTGCGAAAGAGATTACAGGAATTGTATGACGATGTTATTTGCAAATAACGAAGGCATTGACAAAATAGTTTTTACTTGATAATATTAAGATTGAAAATGATGGTCAAAATATTATGGCTTCAATAATTCTTTTAATAATCATTTACATCTCGTTTATTAGTTTGGGTTTGCCGGATTCATTGCTTGGATCGGCCTGGCCCTCAATGTATAGCGGCTTAAATGTTCCCTTGCATTATGCAGGATATATTTCCATGATTGTTGCGAGCGGAACGGTTATTTCAAGCGTTTTCAGCGAAAGAATTATCAGGCGCTTGGGAACCGGGGTTGTCGCCGCTTTCAGTGTCTTAATGACCGCAGTTGCCCTCCTTGGATTTTCACTTTTTCCTGTTTTCGTACTGTTGTGTCTTTGCGCCATTCCCCTAGGCCTGGGCGCTGGTTCCATAGACGCGGCCCTAAATAACTATGTAGCCTTGCATTACAAGGCAAAGCACATGAACTGGCTTCATTGCTTTTGGGGAGTTGGCGCTTCGATAGGACCAATTATCATGTCGTATTTTTTGATAAGTGGCAGCTCATGGAGCCTGGGTTATCGCACGATTGGTTTGATTCAATCCATCCTTGTAGCCGTATTATTTATCACTATATCGCTATGGGGAAAAAACAAATCCCAAAAAAACAATGAAATAAAAGAAACTCGTCAAGGAATACAATTTTCAGAATTATTTCACACTGTTGGGGTAAAACCAATTTTAGTCGCGTTTTTTTGCTATTGCAGCATTGAAACCACAGTCGGATTATGGGGAAGCAGTTTTCTGGTCATTGAAAAAAACATAGCCCCTGAAATAGCCGCACGATGGATTTCGTTGTATTTTATCGGCATAACATCCGGACGCTTTATTTCCGGTTTTCTGACTATGAAATTTACCAACTGTCAAATGGTTCGATTGGGGCAGGCTTTTATCGCTTGCGGAATCATCGCTTTATTGTTACCCTTCGGCAGGGCATTGTTATTACCCGGCTTTTTCATAATAGGACTCGGTTGCGCTCCAATATACCCAAGCCTTCTGCACGAGACCCCAAGAAATTTCGGCAGTGAAAAATCACAGGCAATAATGGGAATACAAATGGCAAGCGCATATATAGGAACTACATTTATGCCGCCGTTGTTTGGACGTGTAGCATCATATTTAAGCTTCAATATTTTCCCAATATTTATCGGCGGTATACTGCTGCTAAATATTTTAATGGTTGAATTGTTAAATAAAAAAATAGGAAAAGACATCAGACCGGACTGAAATATCTACAAGTAAAATTTATTTACACCAACCCGCTAATTTTACAAGTAAAAAACCAATGTCAAAAAGTTTTAGGATTTCATTGGCCTCCCTCAGCAGCTTGTTCTCTTTCCGCAGGCGGGCAAGCCCCGCATCCTTTGGCCGCCCGTGCCCGGGGAACGCTTGCAGGCCGCTGCCCGCCTGACTCCCGAGAAGCCTGCATCCATCGGCGCAGCATGTTCTCGTCGATTCCCAGATCTGCCGCGATCCGGTTTTTCCTTTTTCCCGGCCAATGCTGCCGCCTCGGCTTTTAATTCCTTCGTGTAAGCACGCCGTTCCGTGCCTTTCTTTCCCATCTTTTCCTCTCCTTCAGTTTTATTCCACGCTTATTTTTGTGCCCACCAACGGATGCCTAAAAACAAAACCTAGTCGAAAAAACGGATGCCTAATAACTAAAAACCCAGCCCAAATATAAAGTGGTTCCATGGGGACGCAGAGCAAACGAGGCTGGATATGCATAGCAGACAGGAAATCCTTAAAGCAAATTTTAAGGATCATCAAAAGGCATCGAAGAAAGGGCGCAAGGAATTATTGGACAGGCTTGTGCCGGCAACCGGCTTGAACCGGAGCTGTCTTGCGACGGCGCTTGGCAGATATGGCAATAAAGAAGGCATGGAAAAGCCGCCTGCAAAAGGCAAGAGGAAGCCGCGCCCTGCGGGGAAACGCGGAGGCCGCCCTGTCAAATACGGGGAAGGCTTCTTAAAGGTTCTTGCTGCGATTTGGGACGATTACGGGAAACCTTGCGGGAAGCTTTTGGTCCCGATGGCTCGCGGCATGATGGATTTTCTTCGGGGATCGAAGAATCCAGATTACGGGATAGCTTTAGGAAACAGAAAACTGCTTTTGGAAGCGAGCGCGGCGGAGGCTCTGCGAGCGGGCAGTTTTGCAAAACCTTAACAGGAACAGACGTATATTCCGGGTGGTATGAAGGGCGCGCCCTGCTACGCAGAGCAGAAAAACTACAGGAAAACCGTCGGGTACTTCCGGTTCGACACCGCCGAAGAGTGCGCGGCCCCGACCGAAGCGTGCCGCTGGCTTTGCTTTTTGTACAATTACTGGATGCCTTCGTTTCGCCTAACGGGCAAGGAAAAACATGGGGACGGCCGCTATAAGAAGGCCTGCGAAAAAGAGCCTAAAACACCGTACGAAAGGCTGATGGAATCGCCTGATGTATCGTCGGAGTGCAACGCGGGAGGTTCATTTTATTAACAAAAACTTTTACTATAAATAAGTGAAAATACGACTGCACAATAGGCCACTAGTTTGCGAAGCCGCCGCTGGGGAAACCATTTTATTGGCCTGCGCACGGAGCGGCATTATAATATCCGCGCCCTGCGGCGGACGCGGCCATTGCGGCAAATGCCGGGTACGTCTTCTTGAAGGGCAGGTTTGTGGCGATATGCCTGACGCCGATGGGACGGTACGCGCCTGCGCGGCGGTTCCGCTTTCTGACATTGCCATCGACTGCCCTGCCTATGGAGAATTATCCGTCAACGGCATCTCCCGTGCGGCTTCCATAAGAGACCGTCCCGCCCGCGCCGGAATCGCGCTGGACATTGGCACAACTACGGTATCGGCCAGGCTTGTTGATCTGGACACTTCGTCGACGCTTGATACCATCTCGGAATTGAACGATCAGCGTCCCTTTGGCGCTGATGTTATGAGCCGTGTCGGCGCGGCAAAAAGCGGCAAGACCGGAGAACTCTTTACCCTGATTAACCGCCAGACAGAACGGATCATAAAGTCCTTTAAAGAAAGATGGGACATCCCAAAAATTGAAAAGCTCGCGGTCGGTGCCAATACAACGATGCTTCACTTTTTTCTCAACGTTGATCCTTCAGGCATGGCGGAACTGCCGTTTACCCCGGTGTTTCTCGAAGAAAGAGAATTGAAGGGAGAGGCCCTTTCGCTCTCTGTAAAGGACGTAACCGTCCTTCCTTCCATTTCGGCATTTATAGGCGCTGACATCAGCGCGGGGCTAACGGCGCTTGATATTCTCGATATTGTTAGAGCTCCCGGGCCGTCCTTTTTTATTGACGTAGGTACCAACGGCGAAATGGCCCTTTGTAACCAGGGTAATATTTATTGTTGCTCCACAGCAGCAGGCCCGGCTTTTGAGGGCGCGGAAATATCCTGCGGCATTGGCGGGATTAAAGGGGCAATCAGCGGGGTGAAGCTTGCGCAGGACAAAACGGCGGATCTTTCGCTTACCACCATCGGAAACGTCCCGCCTGTAGGCATCTGCGGTTCGGGGCTTGTTGACGCGGTGGCGGTAATGCTCAAGCAGGGAATAATAGACGACACCGGTTTTATGTCTGGGCCAACGAAGGAATTTAGTTTAGCGCCCGGCGTTTCAATTACCGGAAAGGATATTCGGCAGTTTCAGCTGGCAAAGAGCGCCATTATCTCGGGCATCAAGATACTTTGCAAAAACGCGGGGCTTCACCCTAGGGAAATAAAAAGCGTTTTCGTAGCCGGGGGCTTCGGTTTTTATATCAACAAACAAAATGCGGTTGACTCAGGAATTTTTCCGCAGGAATTCCTTGAACCGCTTTCTGTCTGCGGCAACCTCAGTCTTCAGGGCACTATGGAATGTCTAACCGAAAAAGACTTTCTTGAAAGGTGTAAAAAAATTATCAGCCGGTGCGCCGTTATCGATCTTGCCGCAGACCCGGCCTTTACAGATGAGTTTGCAGAGAATATGATGTTTCAGTAAGACAAAAATTTGGAGGTAGGCCCATGCGCTTAAATAATGAATCGTTAAAAAATCGCTCTTTTTGGGATAAGACTGGTATAACTCTGCCGCGTTTTGACAGGAACACCATGATAACAGCCACAGCCGCCGCTCCCCAGTGGCTTCATTTTGGGGCGGGGAATATTTTCAGGGCCTTTCCCGCAGCTTTGGCGCAATCCCTTTTGGAACAAGGGCTTTCAAAGACCGGCGTTATGGTTGCCGATCGCTATGATAAAGAGACGATAGATAAATGCTTTAGTCCCATAGATAATCTCAGCATCCTTGTAACCCTGAAATCTGACGGAAGCACGGATAAAAAAATTATCGCCAGCGTTGCGTCCGTCCTAGGTATGAACGAGGGCTTTGAGGAACTCAAAAAAATCTTTGCTGCCCCTTCTTTACAGATGGTCAGTTTTACCATTACCGAAAAAGGCTACAACGTGAATGGGCAAAATGGCCTGCTTCCTGACATTGCTGAGGATATAAAGAACGGCCCAGGAGTTCCTAAAAGTTACATGGGCCGCATTGCCGCCCTTTGCCACGAGCGTTATGTTCGCGGCGCTTTGCCTCTGGCCATGGTCAGCATGGATAACTGTTCCCATAACGGGGACAGGCTTTTCGCGGCGGTGGAAACCTTTGCCAAGGGCTGGGCAGAAAACGGAAGCGCAGCCGCCGGTTTTTTGGACTATGTGCGGAACAGGCAAAAAGTATCTTTCCCGTGGTCAATGATTGACAAGATAACTCCGGGGCCCGATGCCGGAGTGCGTGATACGCTTGCCGCTTTGGGCCTGGAAGAAATGGAAAGCAGAACACCGGGAAACAATATTTTTATCGCGCCTTTTGTAAACGCCGAAGAAATCCAGTATCTGGTAATAGAAGACACTTTCCCCAATGGCAGACCGGCGTTGGAAAAAGCAGGGGTGCTTTTTACGGACAGGGAGACGGTGGATAAGGTTGAAAAGATGAAAGTCTGTACCTGCCTAAACCCGCTCCACACCGCTTTGGCAATTTTCGGATGTCTCTTGGGTTACAAACGGATCAGCGACGAAATGAAGGATTCGGATCTCGTCAAACTTATTGAGGGCATCGGTTACCGCGAAGGGCTGCCCGTTGTAATAAATCCGGGTATTATCGATCCTGAAAAATTTATTGAAGAGGTAATAAAAGTCCGGCTTCCCAATCCATTTATGCCCGACACTCCCCAGCGCATTGCTGCGGACACTTCCCAAAAAATTCCTGTCCGTTTTGGCGAAACCCTCAAGGCTTACAAAAACTCTGGCAGAAACCTTAAAGAGTTAAAGCTTATCCCGCTGGTTTTCGCGGGCTGGCTCCGTTACCTTCTGGGCATCGACGATCAAGGCAAACCCTTTGAGCCAAGCCCCGATCCCCTTTATGAAAGCCTTGCGGCAGGCCTTTCCGGCATCGCTATAGGAGCCGACAGGCTCCTCGGGAAACCAGATCAGGCGGCTATTCACAGCAAACTGGAACCGATTCTCTCTAATCCGGCTTTGTTTGGCCTGAACCTGTACGAAGCGGGACTTGCAAAGCAAGTGGAGGATCATTTTGCGGAAATGATCTCCGCGCCAGGAGCCGTAAGAAAAGCCCTTTCCCGCATAGTTGGCTAAGAAATCGTGTAACACCGGAGGCGAGTTTTTATTTTGCGTTTTTGGGAAATTCTTTTAATTGGGATTGGTTTATCAATGGACGCGTTTGCCGTAGCAGTTACGCTGGGCTTGTCGGCAAAGAAACCAAAAATTATTGAGGTTTTAATTCCTGGGCTTTATTTTGGTTTTTTTCAGGCTCTTATGCCTTTAATTGGATATTTTGCCGGGACTTATTTCACAAAATACATTCAATCCCTGGAGCATTGGGTGGCGTTTGTTTTTCTTGGTTTTATCGGCGGAAAAATGATAAAAGACAGTTTTTCCAAAGATGAAGAAAAAACTGATACCCATCCTTTTATGTTTATGAAAATGCTGCTTTTGGCAATCGCGACAAGCATTGACGCTTTGGCAGTTGGAGTTACATTTGCTTTTTTTGAATTGAATATTTTTACCGCGATATTAATAATCGGTTTTACGACTTTCTGTATTTCAACGGCAGGCGTAAAAACCGGAATTATATTCGGGACAAAGTTTAAATCCAAAGCAGAATTTATAGGGGGAGCGATCCTTGTTTTACTTGGGGTAAAGATACTAATCGAACATTTTTTTAGTACTTAACCCCGAACTCCGCAGCTTTTTGCTTTGCTTCGTTTGTCCAGCCCTGTAACTGCTTTATTCTGGTGGCGTCGGATGGGTGGGTGCTGAGAAATTCCGGCGTACCGCTGCCACCCAGAGCAGACATCCGCTGCCAGAATGGGACTGCTTCATCCGGGTTGTAGCCGGCGATAGCCATGAGCATAAGACCGTAGTGGTCCGCCTCGCTTTCGTGGCTTCGGCTGAACGGCAGGGCGGCACCAAGCTGGGTGCCAATACCGTATGCGTTCATCAAACCGGATTGGGCTTCGGCGGACAGGCCAACCATTGAAGACCCCACCGCGACTCCTAGGGCCCCAATTTGTGTAAGCAAATCGGCGCTCATCTGCTGCTGGCCGTGGTTGAGCAGGGCGTGGGAAATTTCGTGGCCCAGCACAACCGCAAGCCCTGCTTCCGTCTTGGTTACAGGCAGAATCCCCGTGTAAACTACAATTTTGCCGCCCGGCATACACCAGGCGTTTATTTGGTCGTCTTTAACCAGCTTGTACTCCCACCTGTAATCGTCCAGATAATGTGGACTGCCATCGGCTTCGTACCATTTTTGGGCGGCCTCGGCGAGTTTCTTTCCCAGCCTTTCTACCATCGCCGCTTCGGGAGTACCGGTAATGACGGTGTTTTCGTTCAGAAATTGTTCGTACTGGGCAAAAGATGACGGGAAGAGCTGGTCATTGCCTACGAAAGCCATTGTGCTTTTCCCCGTGAGGGGGTTAGTAGCACAGGCTGATAAGTAAAGCACAGCGATAAAAATCACAATTATTTTTTTCATAAGTAAAAGTATGCCTAATCTCCAGGGAAAAAACAAGTAAAAAATACGATGATTTTCAGTGAATATGGTGAAATACAGGATTTACAAGGCTTAGAAACTCAACATCCGGCGTCTCATATCCATTCGATTTCATCCATCTGCTTTTTTTCTCTTTCGATGATTAACCCCTCCCGCCGGAAGCTGAACAAGTCAGTTTCCGAAAAAATCAGGTGGTCAAGAAAATTAAGACCCAGGATTTCCGCCGCGTCTTTTAGCCTCTGGGTAATCTTTCGATCCTCCATGGAAGGCTGAAGGTTTCCGGAAGGGTGGTTGTGGGCAACGGCGATTGAACTGGCCCTGTCCTGGATGGGATCTGCCAGAACCTCTCTGGGATGAATAATGGTTCGGTTCACCAGGCCGATTGTTACAATACGGACGGCAAGTACCTCATGCGCTCCGTTAAGCGAAATGCTGATGAATTTTTCCTGTCTGCGATCGGCATGATGCCTGATAATGCCGTAAATATCCTCCGGATGCTTGATACGCTGGCCTGACGCCCACTTCCTCCTGCCAAATTCAAGCATTGCCAACACAGTACATGCCTTTGATACGCCCAGCCCCGAAAGCCGGCAAAGTTCGCTCACAGTGGGCAATTTCCTTTCCGCCTCCAGCTTGGATAGCAGTTCCCTCGCAAGAAGCGATACATTTTTCCCATGTATGCCTGATACCAAAATAATGGAAAGAAGCTCCTCGTCCGACAGCGATTGAGGACCTAAACGTACAAGCCGTTCCCTGGGCCTGTCTTCCTTTAACTGGGAAAGCGGACTTGGATAGGTTTCTACCCTGTCATCACCGGTCATTTTTGAAAAAGCCTTTTCATAGCAGTATTCCATACCCATATACGGCATAGGGATGAAAAATGCTTCTATTGGTAATGATAATAAGCCACGAAAACCATGAAAAATATCAAAAAGAGGCCGATAAACTTCATAATGACAAGAAAAATATGCCCCTTTGTCTGGCTTTGCCCTGTTTTTACCGTCATTTTCTTTTCCTGTGCCACATCTCCGCAGTTAAAAGAAACACCGCAAAATCCGCCGGTCACTGAAACGGTAATTGAAACGGCAATCGAAGAAAATCCCCATATCGAAAACAAAGTGGAAAATAAAAGCGAAAGTCAGCCTATGGAAGCAATAGCCCTAACGCAGGAAACGCCTCAGGCGCTTGCAAGTTTTCAGGAAAATACAATTGCCGCAGTAATTCCTTCCAGCCTGGTTCCGGAGGGTTTCACCTGGAACAAACAATTACCGCCAGCCCAGGTTCCTGTTAAGCCGGAAAAGCCTGAGGTTCCGGAATTCATTATGGGCAAGGGCTTACTTTCACCGGAAGCCATGAGCGCTTTTCTCCTTGCCGCCAATTCCGGGGCAGAAGAAGAATTTGTTGAAAACCTGGCTTTTTTTTACATTGAAGAGTCCGCCGCCGAAGGGGTCAATCACGATACAGCCTTTGCCCAAATGTGCCTTGAAACCGGCTTCCTCAGTTTCACGGGCCTGGTATCGCCTGAGCAGAACAATTTTTGCGGCCTGGGTGCCATTGGGCCGGGTCAGCCGGGTGAATGGTTTCCCGATCCGCGTACCGGAGTCCGGGCGCACATCCAGCATTTAAAAGCCTACGCTACCGACACGCCGCTGAAACAGGAACTGGTGGATCCCCGCTACTTCTTAGTAAGTTTCGGTTCTTCCCCGGCGATCAGGGGGCTTTCGGGAACATGGGCGGCGGATCGTTTATATGCCGACAAAATCGCCAGTATCCTGGAAAGGCTGTATAATTTCGCTTATGGGATTTAAGATTTCCCCGGATAGACACGGGGCTTAATCTCTCCGCTCTGCACACCGGCGGCGTAAAATGCCATAGCTTCCTCTTCTAATTCGCCGGGATAAACAATGGTCTTCGCAAAGCCGCCCACGTATCCTTTTATGTCGTCAATAAAGCAAGTTTCGCGCGACATGCCTCCGGTAAAAACAATAGCGTCCACTTTCCCGCGCAGCACTGCCACCTGTGAGCCTATCTCTTTGGCGATCTGGTAAACTAAAGCGTTGTATACCGCTATTGCCGTGGGATCTTTCTCATTGTACAGGCGCATAACATCGAAAAAATCGCGGGTATTCATGTAGGCGACTACTCCTCCGCCCCCGTTGAGCCGCTTCAGCATTTCTTCTTCGGTGTACTTCCCGCTAAAGCAAAGTTTAGCGAGCTCAAAGGCGTGAATGCTGCCCGGGCGATCCATACAGAAGGGCCCTTCCCCTCTGGGATCGTTATTGTCAACGATAAGCCCTCCCCTGTGAGCCGCGACAGTGATGCCGCCGCCAAGATGGATCACCACAAAGTTGGCTGATTCAAGCGGAATGCCAAGTTCTTTTGCCGCCTGTCTTGCAACCGCCTTATGGTTAAGGGTATGTACCCTGCCGGTACGAACAATGTCAGGCAGGCCAGACAGGCGGGCGACTTCCTGCATTTCGTCGGTAGAAATCGGATCGGCGACGTAAGCTTTAATTTTAAGGCCAGCCGCTATTTCCGCCGCAATAACCCCTCCCAGATTTGACGCGTGTTCCCCGTATGTACATGCCATGAGATCGTGGATCATTATATCGTTTACTTCATAAACGCCGCCCGTCACCGAACGCATAAATCCCCCTATGGCTATTACGGCGGTGATTTCCTCAGTGGGGATTCTCTGTTCCCGGCAGGTATCCATAACCGCCTTTGAACGGTACTGCTTTTGATCCATTACGCCGGAGAACTTTTCAAGCTCCTTTTGGTGATGCATAAATTTTTTGGAAAAAACCTTGGTAAGACCGTCGTACACCGCAATTTTGGTCGAAGTTGAACCAGGGTTCAGGATTAAGTTTTTCATTGTCCTCTCCTCTAATTGTTTCTATAATTTATTTTATATCTCGTCTAGCCACAGAGCTGCTGTGTCAACCCATGCCGTCGGCTAGGCGGTCGTGGCTTCTTCTGACGCAGGCTTTGGCCTACCTCCGGTTCTGTAGGGCCTTTTCTCTCGCACGCCGCACACTTCCGTCATGGTTTGCACAGCAGCCCTGTAATTATTAGGGATACGAATAGTTAAAGGTAAAAAATAATCTGCATCTCACCCCGCTAACGCGGGCATAACAATTTGTTAAGGTGAGAAGCCGCGCCAACGAAGTTGGCGACAGAACCGAAGGTAGATTTTATACTATGTTAGAGAGCCAAAAATTGTCAAATTGAACGCACTGACACCAGCTATACTCGCCGGTGTGGGGATTTCCGGCTCAGACCGCATTGGCGCGTAACAAAAAACGTAATGCCCAGTATAGAAATCATGCATTTGAGATATCGCTGGGAAGCTTTATAAATTGCGAGCGCGGAAAGGGAGTAGGCCCAAGACACTCGCGGTCTGAGCCGGAAATCCCCACATCGGCTGTTTATTGCGGAGTTACTTTTGAGCTTACAAAATTACTTTAAAATTTTTGTCCTATGGACAAAACCGCTTTTTTTTGCTAACTTATGCACTGTGGCGCCGTACCCAAGCGGTAAGGGAGTGGTCTGCAAAACCATTATGCATCAGTTCGATTCTGATCGGCGCCTGATTTTAAAATCTTTCTATAGGAGGTAGTCCATGGACGATGACGGCGGTAGTGGTAAAGATTCCGATGACCCGTGTAGTAGCCCGCATGGTTCCGTGGATACTTCTGTGATTGGGAGATAGGCGGCGTTTTAATGTCGCCTATCCTGTAAGTATACGACGTTTTAATGTCGTATACTTTGCATGTAAATCCACATAATACCATTCCCCTATACCGGTCATTTCCTTTCTTTATTACCAGCAGGAGGGTTTATAAATGACCAAAAAAAAAGCAAAATCAAAAGTTAACCCCATAATTGCAAAGGCTGAAAGGGCCAAGAAAAGGTTTCTAAGGGCCGCTCGCAGGGACAGCAGTACACTGCTCATTCAATACGACAATAA
>Ga0268262_10001213_pt1 | contig 32540 bp, 36 predicted proteins | sample TergutNc150P3_FD_190354 | JGI IMG/M metagenome (GOLD analysis project Ga0268262, IMG submission 190354) | Nasutitermes corniger P3 segment gut microbial community from laboratory colony in Florida, USA - Nc150 P3 (SPAdes) (version 2) | ecosystem: Host-associated > Arthropoda: Insects >... | reverse complement strand
ACGGAACCACAGCGATCAAAAATACTTATGGGGGCAATACAACATATTCCACCCCTTCCCAAGCAAATCAGCATTTCTGCTTTGAAAGCCACGCAGATTTTTATTATGACCCTTCCCAAGAGTTTTACTTCAGCGGTGATGATGATATTTGGGTTTATATAGACAGCAGGTTGGTTATAGATTTGGGCGGCAATCACATGGCGGCTCCAGGACACGTAAAGTTGAATACGCTGGGGCTAGAAGAAGGCGAACGCTATCCCATAGATATATTCTTCTGCGATAAGCGTACCGCCAATTCCAATATACGCATAAGTACCAATATATTTCTAGAACAAACAGAAACTTGCGGAGGTTATTAACCCTTATGCCAAAGCTTTATATTTTCCTCGCCCTGCCGGCATTCCTATTTTTAGGCTGCGGCTCTTATGAAGTTTGGCTTTACCGCTTTGCCCGGTGGGTGTTATAGATTTGAAGGATGGTTCACAGGCATAGAAAATGACGCGGATTTTTGGAGCGCAACTGCAGGCACTTATGCAGGCTCGGCTCATACTCATGTTTTTACTCTGCAATCAGGGATTAGAGATATAGATGGCCTTTATACAGACAATTCTTGGGTTAATGTTCGTTGCATAAAGGACATTTAGCCACCGTTACTTGCATTTTACCCCCTTTTTCCTGTATTTTCTCATAAAAAGCTTGATAAGCTCTGAAAAATTTTTTATCTTTAAGCTATGCGGTATTTTGCGTTGGCTATGGTTTTGCTCCTTATTTCTTGCGAAGATGGAGAAGCTCCAATAGTAATTGAAGACCCTGATGCCCAAGACAACGAATACATTGAACCAGCTATTGAACAGTTCAAAGAACCTTCAGATTTAAAAATTAGCCCCAAAAAGGCACGCAATTTCAACAAAGCGAGCGAGGCTCTTGTTATTATGGGGCAAGAATGGGCAGAACAGATGTCTAAAGCAGATAACGAAGAAAAGCTGAAAATGGCCGCTTCTTACGAAAAAGCACAAGATGATTTAATAAGAAAATTCGGAATACAGGGCAAAGAAGAATTTATATGGATTCACACAAAGGCCTTGCCCGAATCCATTAACAGAGATGTTTTTGCGCGAGCCGGGGTATGGATTAACAGATAGGAGTTCCAATGTCGATGAAAGGAAAAAAGGGCATAATTTTTGGCGTTGCCAACGACCGTTCCATAGCCTGGGGCATAGCGAAAAAATTATTGGAAGAGGGCGCAGAGGTGGCTTTTAGCTACAATGGGGAACGCCTAAAACGCAGTTTAGATAAATTGCTTCAAAATTACCCTAGCAGCAAGCTCTACGATTGCGATGTTTCTGCCGAAGAAAATATTTTGAAAGTCGCAGAGCAATACAAAGCTGAAGTAGGTCAGTGCGATTTTTTGGTTCATTCAATCGGTTTTGCCGATAAAAGCTATTTGGAAGGGGCTTTTTTGCCAACGCCCAAAGACGTGTTTTTGCAAGCTATGGACATTTCCGCATATTCCCTTGTTTCCTTAACCCGTGCATTCAAGCCCTTGATGGCAAAAGGAAGCTCCGTTTTGGCTCTTACATATTTAGGCAGTGAAAAAGTTGTTCAAAACTACAATGTTATGGGAGTGGCAAAAGCAGCACTAGAGGCCATAGTTCGCTACTTGGCTTACGACTTAGGCCCAGAGGGAATTAGGGTTAATGCCATTAGTGCAGGCCCAGTGAACACCCTTGCGGCACGCGGCATCAGCGATTTTACTGATTTGCTCAAAATTCACCGCAAAATTGCCCCCCTTCGCGAAAACACAACCCCAGAGCACGTGGGTGGTGCAGCGTATTTTCTTTTAAGTGATTTGTCTTTTGGTGTAACCTCTGAAATAATGTATGTTGACGGGGGTTACAACACGGTAACGGTAGGTCCCATTTCCGCTTACGATAAGGAATTGTGATACCACTTTTACTCACTTTTTTAGGCATTGTAACAGATCAGGATTTTGCAAAAGAAGACTCTCTGCAAGTTGAAGTTGTAGAAACTGGATTTATCGTTCACGCATTTTTTAACAAGCAATTCAAACTTGAACTCCCACAAGACACTATGTGGAATATTTGCGCCAAAAGCGGCGAATTGGAGAAATGTTATGAATTGAAATATTTTGGGAAAGATTCGGTTTTCTCTGCGGAAATTTCGGGGAAAGAGAATGTGGTGTGGTATGGGGACGGAAATTCTGGAATGGGAACTGGAGAGCGGAAAACGGAAAACGAAGCGGATATAGCAGTGGATTCTGCCTCTGTTAGTACAGAGTCTGCGGAGCAGGTTACTGAACTTAGGAAGGTTGTGGTGCAGCTTCGCAAAAAACCCAGGCGAAAATTGGGGGAATCTGTTGTCAGTGCAAAAAATATAAAACGAATGCCAGGGCTTGCAGAGGCAGATGTTATGCGTAGCATACAGGCTTTACCCGGCGTTGTGTCAAGTTCGGATTTCAGCACAAAAATATATGTTAGAGGCGGGGCAAGCGACCAGAATTTATTTTTGCTGGACAATGGAATTGTCTATTCCCCAACTCATTTCTTTGGGCTTTTTTCCACATTTCTCGTTGAAGCCGTTGACGATGTTAAATTTTACAAAAGCGGTTTTCCGGCAGAGTATGGAAACCGCCTCAGCTCTGTTGCCGCCATAAATAGCAGAAAGGGCGGAAACGACACCCTTGATGAATGGTTCAGCAGAAATTCCGTGAAAATAAGCACATTTGCCACGCAAGTTCACACAGAAGGGCACCAAGGAAATGCCAGATGGGTTTTGGCAGCGCGAAGCACCTACATAAAGCAGATTTTAGACCTTTTGCAAGCTGTGGGTGCAACAGATTTTACCGTGGATTACAAATTCACAGATATTCAAGGAGCTTTTGATTACCAATTAAGCGAAGATAAAAGCTTGCATATTGCCATATATACCGGCGCAGATATTCTTAGGTTTTCGCCTCTTTTCGTGGAATGGGGAAATACGGTTATTCCCATAAATTTTCAGTGGAAAATAGATGATAATTGGAAATGGAACAGCGGTTTTTCTTATAGCGAATTTCACCAAGATTTCAAAATAGAAAGCTTGTTTGGAATGGAAAATGGAGTTAGCACGTATGCAAGCCGCCAGTCTCTTGCTTATTCTGGAATAGACAGGCACACCATCGCTTTTGGCTATGATCTGGAATTCTCAAAAATTACCTTTCTGCAAAATGTTGAAATGACTGGGCAAAAATTGGAAGACAGTCCAAAAACACGCCACCATATTTTATATGCTCAAGATTCCTGGCGACCCGATTTATGGGAGATTCAATACGGACTACGGCTAAACTATCACGAACTTTCCAAGCACTTTGGCGCGGAACCTCGTTTTGCCGCCTCCCTAGAGTTTGCGGAAAATCAAAAATTGGAATTTCACACTGGTTATTACTTGCAATACCTGAATAGCCTTATGTTCTCTGAACAAGAAGCTTTGAACGAATTTTACTATCCTGCTCGCAAAACCGCAATAAATGGAACTGTAAAACCGTCCAGTTCTATTTTATCTGCAGTTGGTTATTCTCGGAGCAATATTTTTGATATGTTCAATTTTAATGTAGAAGCCTATTACAAAACCCAAAATAATTTAACCATTTATAACGAATCCGACCTTGACTCAAATTCAGCAGAGAAAATAGAATCACTTGGAGATATGATTGTGAGCGGCGAGGGTTATTCATTTGGCTATGAACTTTCGCTGCAAAAACCGGAAGGTTTTTTGAGCGGCAGCATAAATTTTAATCAGGGCTGTTCTGTTTTTAAAGATGGACCAAACAAAGCCTATTTTCCCAACTGGCACCAACCTTTTGCCTTGAAAAGCGATTTATCTATTAACTGGTTTGAAAGAAAGAATTTTTTACGAACCTCCTTTCAATTAAAGTGGGCAAGTGGAATGCCATATACCCCATATCTGGGTTATTTCTCAACATACAGAATAGACGCGGATTATCCTGGCTACAATATGGTTTCACTTCTTGGCAATAGAAATGTGACTATGCGAACTCCTTATTTTCGCTTAGATGCAAAAGTTATTGACTGGGGCAAAAAAGATAAATGGAATTTAGGTTTTACGATACTAAACCTAACCGACCACGATAATTTATTCTACATATTCTACGATACCAGCAAAAACCCACCTGAAGAACAAAAAATTTACCAATTTCCATTCTTTCCACTGTTGATAAATTACGAGTATTACTTTTGATGAAAATCTTTTACTACATTATCTTACGCATCGGAAATCGAAAATGAAGAATGTTTTGAGAATAATTCCCGCTATCCTTGTTATGGCAGCACTTTTTATGCTTTCAACTTTGCCAGGTAATGACCCTCTTTTAAATTCTGTTCAACTCAGCGATAAAGTAGAGCATTTTATAGCTTATTTTGTTTTAGGAATAGCATTTTGTATGTGGATTCCAAGCAAAAAATGGTTTGCAAAGCCAGTGGTTTATGGGATTATCGTTGTTATTCTATGTACGCTCTTTGGACTTAGCGATGAATTTCACCAAACATTTGTTCCTGGTCGCTCTGGCGATTTATACGATTTAGCTGTGGATTCTGCCTCTAGCGTAGTAGCTATTTTTGCATATTTCCTATTTATAAGAATAATAAAAAAATGAATAAAGCCTCCTTAATAATAGCTGCTAGCCTGCTCGCAAGCAGGGTTCTCGGAGTTTTGCGCGAAATGCTCCTTGCAAAAATCGCAGGCGTGAATGAACAAAAAAATGCCCTTGATTTGGCATTTATGATCCCAGATATTTTAAATCATCTGATAGGCACAGGATTTTTATCAATAGTTTTTATATCACTATTCACAACGCATTTGCTAAAGCAAAACGAAAATGAAGGATGGCGTTCATTCAGCAATATTTTCAATGTTCTAGGTTTGCTGTTTTTGATTTTAGCTGTACCGGCATTTATATTTATGCGAGAACTAATTTTACTTTTAACAGCAACATCGCCAAACGAAGATATTTTAAATTTAGCAACCTATTTTGGCAGAATAATTTTGCCAGGCCAGCTATTCTTTTTTGCTGGAAGTTTTTTGATAGCAGCACAGCAAGCTCGCAAACAATTTTTTATCCCATCGCTCACAGGCATAATTTACAATGCGAGCATAGTGCTTTTTGGCTGGTTATTCAAAGACAGCGGAGTTAGCGGTTTTGCTTGGGGAGTTCCCATCGGTGCATTCATAGGATTTTTTGTTCTGCAGATAATAGGTTCTTATAGAGGCGGAGTAAAATATTTTTTCACATTCAATCCAAGAAATTCAGAGCTGATAAAAACTGTGAAACTCTTGCTGCCCATGATTTTAGGTGCGGGTTCAATGTTTGCGCTTGAATTTGCTATTCGCAGTTTTGGTTCAATGTTTGGAAGCCACGGAATTTCAAGCCTCAATTACAGTTATCGCCTTATGTACACTTTAGTTGCTGTTTTTGGTTTTAGCGTTGGAGCAGCTAAATACCCAGATATGGTTAGAATGTTCAAAGAAAACAAAATAACTGAATTAAACGAAAAAATTTGGGGTGATTTAGCGAAAATTTTTGCTATCTTGGTTCCAGCGATATGTGCATTGACAGCTGTCAGTTTGCCTGCAGTTCGCATTTTATTTGAAAGAGGGGCTTTCACACAGCAAAGCTCAATTTTGGTTAACGAATTGCTTTTGTGTTATTTGCCAGTGAGTATAAGCCTTTGTGCCCAAGCTCTTTTGTCAAGGGCTTTTTATTCAATGGAAAGAATGTGGCTTCCAACAATAGTTAATACATCAGCTTTTGCAGCGAGTTTATTTTTATATTCACCGGTGGCGAAAATAATAGGTATATATTCTGTTCCGGCAGTCAGTTTTGTTTGCTCATTTGTTCAGTTAATTTTGCTTTTGGCATTTTGGAATGTAAAAGGGGCAAAATCCTTTATTAAAGATTTTATGGCTGGAACAGCTGTTTTAATCGTTTTGGCAGCAATAGGGCTTTATATCTCTAAATGTGTCTATAATTGGCTTCTAAATGCAAATTTAGCCTATTTAATAGCTTATTCTGCAGTTCTTTCTGCATTGTTTTTTGTTTTTTCTATTGGGTTGCAAATTCTACTTGGATCCAAGTCTTCTTCTTATATATTATATTTATTTAAAAAGAAATTGACAAAGAACTCTGTTAATAACTCAAAGAAAATTTGAAAATTTCACGTAAGATACTGTTATGTTTACAATTCCAATATAATTTTTATTCATAGGTTTTTGCAATAACAGGGCTTTTATTAACACTTATTTGAGTAATTTGCTTTTTTTCCAAATCAAATAACAATATATTAACGTTATTTTTTGTTTAAAACCTTGAATTTCGGGTAAAACTTTTCTAAATTACTAGCAAATATCATATTATGGCGGTTTAGCTCAGTTGGTTAGAGCGACGGAATCATAATCCGCAGGTCCGGGGTTCAAGTCCCTGAATCGCCAGTTTTTGAAATTATTTTTATTTTTTTGCTAAAAATAATATATATTAGAGTTATCTGGATTCATCTTAAAATAGGAGCTTCTCTATGAAAAAAGTCTTAGTATTGCCGTTATTCGCTTTGGCCACATTAGTTTCACAAGCTGGAGCTGAGGTATGCACTGGTGTAAATGGAGCTACTGTCTGTGAATGGGACACAGGTTGCTTCACAATAAGCACAGAGTATTCATATACCTCCACTTGCAGAGCTTCTGTTGAAGGTGGCGATCCAAAGCACCCAGTTTGCACTTGCGAACAATTAATTAAAAATTGCACAGATTATGGAGCTCTCTATTCTGGAGTTAAAGGATTAGATGTTGCACCTTATGGTGCTGGCTGGAAATGCTTGGAACACGGAGGCACATACCAAGCCGGCAAAGCTCCTGTCAAAGCTGCCGAGAAAAAAGATAAGAAATAGAGAATAAGTTACCTCGAAAAATTCACAATAGCTTTTGCTAAATTTTCCGCTATTTCGTTTTGCCCTTTTTCGGTGGACATATATGTGGCATCATTTGGGTGAGTTATAAAACCTAACTCTGCCAGAACTGCGGGCATATATGCGCCAACTAAAACCATAAATCCGGCTTGGCTGGCACCTTTTTGCACCTTTCTTATTGAGCCGCCTTCAAAAGATTCAACCAGATAACCTGCTAGCAATGCGCTTTTTTCTGCGTACAAAGCAAGCTGGTTATCCAAAATAATCCATTCGGCAGGTGAAATTTCCGTTTTACCCTTTTTATCGGATTCCTGCGCTATGGCTTGGTTTTCCCTGCGAGCTATGGCTTTGTCTTCTTCGCTTCCGCCTGCTCGCAAAATATAAAATGTAAAACCTTGCGCAGTTGCTTGCCTCGCCTTTTCTATGGCATTGCAATGCAGGCTTAAAAATAAATCGCCACCCCAGTCGCTTGCCATTTTTGGGCGATTTCCCAGTTCTATATATTCATCGGAGTCTCTTGTCATTTTAACGGTGAATCCTTTTTCTTCCAATTTGCTTTTTAATTTTAATCCAATGGACAAAACAATATCTTTTTCTTTATAGCCATTGTGGCCAATAGCACCGGGGTCTTTGCCGCCGTGTCCAGGGTCTAAAACTATGGTTTTTATTTTTTTGCCACCGCCTGCCTGTGTCGCAGAAGACGATGAGGCGGCTTTTGTTTCGTAATGTTTTTTTCTAAGCACCACTTGCAAAGTTTTTCCCTCATCTTTTTTTACAAGTTCAACGCCATCGCAGTTGTCTTTTATCACAAGGGTTATCTGTACGCTTTGCTTGTCTTGAATGGGAATTACCCTGCTTATCATAGAGGATTTTTTTGCCAAATCAGAGAACATTGCGCTGTCTATCACAAGGCCATTTATCCGCAAAAGATAATTCGGTTTTGTGTAAAAAGTTTCCACAACAAAAGGCTTTGCGAGTTTTAGTTCCACAACTTCGCCGTTTTCTTTTGAATCTAAATTAACGCTCCATAAATCTTTGGTTGGTCTTGAATATATTTTTGCAGAAGCAGAATCGTATTCAATTGGTCTGTTGAGCAGTTTTTCAAAAATCCGCAAAGAAGATGGCAAAGGTAACCAAAAAGATTGCTTGTTCGTGATTTTGCTTTGCACAGCGGTTTGCAGCAAATAACTTGTGTCTTTTAAATTTACCCAAGCACTTCCCCAAGCCCAAGCGGAATTCCCTATCTGCAAAATCCCTGCCTCGCTTTGCCAAGTCATATTCATTTTCAATTTTTTTCCTAAATCCACCCCGTCTGCATAGGTTATGCCATTCTTTTTCTCAACTTGCAAATTAAAATCCTGTGCAGCTGCTTGAACCGCTATTCCAATTATCAAAATAAGCAAAATTCTTAGCATTAGTTATTCCCCGCCAAATCCCTAATGACCTGCCAATAAATATTATGCTCTTCTTTTAAAACTCTTTCTGCTAAAATTTCCGGCGTGTCGTTTGGAAGAACTGGAACCGCGACTTGGGCTATTATTTTGCCAGCATCGTAATCTTTATTTACGAAATGCACAGTCACTCCGGTTATTTTAACGCCTGCTTCTATTGCTTTTTCGTGCACGTGAATGCCGTAGCAACCTTTGCCGCCAAAGGAGGGCAAAAGCGCGGGGTGAATGTTTATTATTTTGTTTTCAAAACGCTCAAGGATATTTTCTGGGATTTTGCGCATATAACCGGATAATACAATCAAATTCGGGTTTTCGCTTTGCAAAATTTCAAATAGGTTATCGCCTTCAATAAAGCGAACAGGCACCTTGTATTTGCCGGCAACCTCTGCGGCTTTGCAAGTTTTAGATGTGATAAGGCTCGCGCATTCCGCATTCAATTCTCCAGAGGCAACCCGCCGCATAATGGCTTCAAAATTGCTGCCTCTTCCTGTGGAAATCACTGAGAATTTGAAATTGGGCACAAGAGGAATATAGTAAATGTCAGTTATCTAACATTAAGGAATAAACACGTAAATGCCATTTTGCCATTGGTTGGGGCGGGACTTGTTGCCTTCGGCAATATCTATGTGAACCCAGCCGTAGCCAGGTGAATTGTCAATGGTGACTTTTCGGTCTTCCATTCTGCATATACCGTGGGCGGCTCCGTTTTGAATAACCCATTCGTACAGATTCAGATTTTCCCTCTTTGATTCGCGATGAAGATCCAAAGCCTTCCCCAGCTTGTGAGCGGAATTTGCTGCTCCTACCCTTGAATCGGGACTTCTGTAACCGCTATGGTTGTGAATTCTTTTGCTTTTCTTGCAATTCACGTAAACGTCTGGGAATTCGGTTTTGATTATATTGTATATTTTAATGAGATCTTCAGAAATCAAAGAAAGGTCTTCTAGCCCTTCTGGCAACAAGTCAATTTGAAGAGTTGTAATCATATTTTGTTTAAGCTATCAAGTTTTGAGTTGAGGCATTGATTTTTCAATTTCACCTATGGCTTTTGAAATGTAGTTTTTTGCCACATTGTTGATCTTTTCTATGAGTTCATCGTTATAGACCTCGTGTTCATACAGGTCGTTGTGTATAAGATGAATTTTGTCCTTGGCGCAGTCGTGGATAAAATTGATGGGCTTGAGCCACAAGGCATTGTTGATATGAATGTGGATTATGCCAAAGTGCATTTTCCTTTCTTCCTCGTGGTGGAGCTTGACGTGGACATCACTTGCGTACAAGCCATTAACCATCTCAGTTTTAAAAGTGTATTCCCTTTCCTGTATATGGGAGGAATCTGTTTCCTCGTCCATAATGTAAAGGCTTCCCGGGTATTTTCCTAATGTGTTTTTCATAATAAAAATTCTCCTATGGCAAAATTTAGAAAAATATATTCCATTTCTTCATTTGGCAAGCGGTAATCCGTTATATTCGCCCGTTTTAGCAGTTTATTATTTTTTGCTCTCATCTCATCAACCAACCGTTTTGACTTTACAGTCAAAAAATGCCCATTTTTTTTCAAAATTTTTTTCGCTTTCTCAAAATCTTCGTCTAAAGAGCCAACTGCTCGGCAAGAAACAATGTCCATATTTTTTAATCCGCAGTTCTCCGCTTTGCCCTGAATCACCTCTAAATTCTGCAAATTTAAGTTTTGCTTTGCCTGTGATAAAAAATCGCATCTTTTTTTGCGGGTTTCGGTTGCATAAAATTTTATTTGCGGAAAATAAAGGCTAAGGGGAATAACGGGAAAGCCTGCACCGGAGCCTATGTCTGCCCAATGTAAGGGCGCGATTAATCGCGCCCTTACATTGACTGTAGCGAATATAAGCGAGTCTGCTACGTGCCTTGTCAGCAGTTTTTGTTCATCGTTTTTTGAAACTAGGTTTGTGGTTTTGTTTGCTTCTAGTAGTAGCTTGCAGAATTCCTGAATTTTGCTGGAAAAATTCTCGGGCAAAACTAGGTTGTGTTCCTTGGCAAAGTCAGTTAGCATCTGCAATGGCCTTGACCCATTTTGGCACAACCTCGGTGGCTTTGCCCTGTATGAATTCGTCTGTGTAGCTGTCTCCGGTGCTTTCCAAGTTCAGGCATACAACGCGGGCACCAGCCATTTTTGCTATTTGCTTAAAGCCTGCCGCTGGATACACAACCCCGCTTGTGCCTATGTATGCGAACAAATTGCACCCCATCAATGCCCTTTGAATTTTATTCATCTCAAAGGGGATTTCGCCGAACCAAACTATGTGCGGTCGCATTTTTGCCCCGCATTCAGGGCATTTTTCGGGCTGCTCTTCTGAGCAGTTTGTCACGTGCTCCTTTGGTCCTAGGCAGCGAACCTTCAAAAGCTCGCCGTGCATTGGTATAACCCTTTTGCTGCCGGCTCGCTGGTGCAAATCGTCAACGTTTTGCGTTATCAGCAAAAAATCATCGCCAAATTTCTCTTCTAGCTTTGCAAGAGCTTGGTGTGCTGCATTGGGCTCCACGTTTTTCAAGCCCTTTCTGAGTTTATTGTAAAACTCTATAACTCGCTTTGGTTCGCTTTCAAAGCCCTCCGGTGTTGCAACAATTCGCACCGGTTCGTTTTCCCACAGGCCGTCTGCATCGCGAAAGGTTTTCAGTCCGCTTTCTGCGCTAATCCCAGCCCCTGTTAAGACAACTATTTTCATATTTCAAATATAAAATATAGGAAATTTATTTTTTTCTATATTGCCCCTATGTTATGCGTAGCGATACTAAAAACGAAACCGTAGAAATATCCAAAGCATTGGAGAGCAGCAAAAAAATGCTGGAGATGCTCAATAAAGCTGCTATAACATTTGTTTCGCAGAGCGAAGAATCTTTTGAGAAAAGAATAGAAGATGGGGTAAGGTCTATTTGCGATATGGCAAAACTTGATAGATTTTGCATTTTTCGCAACTTACCCATGCCAGATTGCTTGCACGTGCTGCAGGAATATCGCTGGGATAGGAAAAACAGCGGAACAATAGACATTGACCCAAAGCTCAGAGATGTAACTTATGCTAAAATGGCACCTCGATGGGAAACCATTTTGGCAAATAATGAAATTGTCAATGGACCTGTGAAAACAATGCCAGAATCGGCTATGTTGAAATCGTTTGGTATTGTATCGGCTCTTGTTGTGCCTTTGTTCATCAAAAATTCCTTTTGGGGTTTTGCGCTTTTTGAAGATCGCCATAATGAACGTTATTTTGACGAAGTGCAGGTTGAAATGATGCGTTCGGCTGCCTTTTTATGCGCTAATGTTTTTATTCAGTGGCAAACAGAAATTGAAATAGATAAAACTTCCAAAGCATTGGAGAGCAGCAAACAGATGCTGGAGATGCTCAATAAAGCCGCTATAACATTTGTTTCGCAAAGCCAAGGAGCTTATGATAAAAGAATAGAAGCGGGGGTAAGGTCTATTTGCGATATGGCAGAATTGGATAGATTTTCAGTTTTTCGCAATTTTCCCATGCCAGAAGGTTTGCACGTTTCGCAGATATACCGCTGGGATAGAGAAGCGGGCGGAACAACCGAGATTTTTCACGAGGTTTTGAAAGATACAACTTATGCCAAGTTGATGCCTAAATGGGAAGCGATTTTGTCAAATAATGAAATTATCAACGGGCCTTCAAAACTTATGCCGGAATCAAAAGCATTGCATTCGTTTGGCGTGGTATCGGCTCTTGTTGTACCTTTGTTCATCAAAAATTCCTTTTGGGGTTTTGCGCTTTTTGAAGACCGCCATAATGAACGCTATTTTGACGAAGTGCAGGTTGAAATGATGCGCTCGGCTGCCTTTTTATGCGTGAATACTCTTATTCAACGGCAAATGGAACTTGAAATTGCAGAATCAAACGAATTGAACAGTTCCATGCTCGATGCTGTTCCTGTATCCATAGTTATTTTGAGCGAGAATGGAGATGTATTGAATTGCAATGAGGCTGCCACAAAAATGTTTGAGTGCACAAAGCAGCAATTTATAGAGAAATTTTTTGATTTGTCGCCAGAATATCAGCCAGATGGCTCAAAATCCAAAGAAAGGGCAAAAGAATTGGCGAGGCATATATTTACAGACTGTTCTAATTTTGTGTTTGAATGGATACATACTTCTTTTTCAGGAAAAATTATCCCCTGCGAAGTGACATTTACTTGGGTAAAGCACAAAGGCAAATACATTGGATTGGTTTATATTTATGATTTGCGCAATATTAAAAAAATAGAAGCTGCCGTAACCGAAGCGCAAGAAATGATACGGGCTATAACAGAAGCAAACCCTATGGCTTATGTATTGTTCGATGAAAACTATCAGCCAATTGATTGCAACGAGGCAATAGTGAAAATGCTAGGCGCCAAAAGCAAACAATATCTTTTGGATAATTATTTTGCGCTCTTTTGCCCTGAGCGGCAGTCTTATGATAACAAAAATTCAAAGGAAGAAGCAAAAGTGCTTTTAGACAAAACAGTAAAGGAAGGCAAGCGTACTTTTGAGTGGGATATGCAGTCTGCAAATGGCGAAATTATACCTGTGGAAAATATACTAACCTTGCTGGTGCTTAAAAACAAGAGATTTATCATTTCGTTCAAATATGATTTGCGCAACCGCAGAATATTATTAAATAATATACGCAAACAGAACGACTTGCTCGCCTCAAAATTAGAATTGCAAAAATCAATAACCGAAATTTCAGAAAATTTCATTTTATACGAAGATATAAACAAAAGCATAGATTTGGTGTTAGAAAAATTGGGCAAGAACTTGAATGTTTCTAGAATGCTCGTTTTCAGTGTGGATTACGAAAATAAAAAAGTTTACCCAGTTAATCAATGGTATGCAAACGAAAATGTGCCTATGGTAAAAATAGACCGTTTTGATAATTTTACTACCGATAAATTGCTGTTCCCCATTGAGCTAGACGAAAATGCACAGAGGCTTATGATTTCGTGTTCAAATACTGAGAGTGAACTTAAATTCGGCATACTTAAATCTATGGGCATAACTTCGTTTATTTATGCTCCGCTTTATGTTGAAGGTAGTTTGTGGGGAGTTGTTTGCGCAGAGAATTGCACTTTAACGCATGAATGGACAGAAGACGAAAGAACATTTTTTACAACAGTTTCAAACATAATGTCTGGCGCAATTATGCGCAATGTTTACTCAACAAGGTTGCAGCAATCTCTAGACAAAGTGGTTGCTCTTAGCAAGTCAAAAGACGATTTTTTATCCAAAATAAGCCACGAAATAAGAACTCCCATGAATGCGATTCTTGGCATTGCCGAAATTCAATTGCAAAACGAAAACACTCCGCAAAAAAAAGAGGCACTCGGCATAATCCACAATTCCGGCAAATCGCTGCTTAACATTGTAAACGACTTGCTGGATTTATCCAAAATAGAAGCGAAAAAAATGGAGATAGTGCCTGTTAAATACGAGGTTGCCAGTTTAATTAACGATACCGTGCAGCTTTATGCCGCGCGCATAGAAAAGAAATTGATTAAATTCAATCTTAAAGTTGATGAGAATATTCCTGCAGAGCTTTTTGGAGATGAATTGAGGATAAAGCAAATTCTCAATAACATACTCTCAAATGCGTTCAAATATACCGATGCCGGCGAAATATCAATGTCTATCACCCCAGAGAAAATCAAAAACCAAGAATCCGATATTATGATGGTTTTCCGCATAAGCGATACAGGGCAAGGAATGACAGAAGAGCAGAAAAGCAGGATATTTGATGAATATTACCGTTTCAATTTAATCAACAATCGCACCGTAGGCGGAACAGGGCTTGGCATGACCATTGTGCAAAATTTGGTGACCATTATGGGCGGGAAAATTTCCATTGAAAGCGAAATAAATAAAGGTTCTGCATTTACCATCAGCCTGCCGCAAAAAATTGTGAGCACAAAAATTTTAGGCAAAGAACTCGCAGAGAATTTGCAAGATTTCCAAACGGGAAGTTTTATGCAAATAAGAAAACAAAATATTACCAGAAAGTCAATGGCTTATGGCAGCGTTTTGGTTGTGGACGATTTGGAATCCAATTTATATGTTGCCAAAAGCTTTTTGGAACCTTACGATTTGACTATTGAAACTGCGATAAGCGGTTTTGAGGCAATAGATAAAGTTAAAGGCGGCAAAATTTACGATATTATATTTATGGACCACATGATGCCAAAAATGGATGGCATAGAAGCTGTTAAAATAATACGCTCTATGGGTTATGAAGATCCTATTATTGCGCTCACGGCCAATGCAATTGTTGGGCAAGCAGAAATATTTTTAGAAAGCGGTTTTGACGCTTTTATTTCAAAGCCGATAGATGCTAAACAATTAGATGCAGAACTGAACAAATTTATTTACGATAAGCAAATGCAAATAAAAAAACAAGAACTTTTGAAAATTAAGGAGGAAGGTTTATGCGAGTAATGCTCAAGATAAAGGCAATCATAACCACGTATCTTCAAGTGATACTTGTCTTTATCACGTTTTCTGCGATGGTTGTATCTAGTTACATTCTTATGCGTGATGTTGAATACGATAATATGAAGCGTGAGGCAGAGAGTGTGCTATCCAATGTGCATAGCAATATAATGCTCAGAATATCGGAACCAAAAATTGTGGTTAAAAAAACTTCGGATATGATTCAGCTGATGCTTGAACAAAACATGGATATCAAAGCTATAAAAGAATTTGTAAAGGGTTTCAATAAAGAGAGGAATTTTTCACAGCACATTGTTAGCTCTTATGTTTTTTTAGATGAATCTCCCACAGATAGTGTATGGTATAAAGAAGCGCTTGAGGCTAATGGCGAGATTATAATTAAAGAACGTTTTGATAAATCACTAGATGCGGTTGTTCTTGCTTATGTATGCCGTATTTATGACAAAGCTGGCCATCCGCGAGGTTTTGTGGGTTTGAATGTGAATTTTGAAGATGTTATGAAATTAGTAGAAAATGCGCAAATTGCCGAAGGTGGTTTTGGATTGATGTTTAATCCCAAATTTGAGATTTTAGCCCATATAGAACGTAAGTTTGTAGGCAATACATCTTTAATAGACAATAATATTGGCATTGCTAAGTTTAAGGAAGATTTTAAGCAAAACGGAGAAGTTTTTGGGCGAGATTTTATCAATTTCAGAGGTGAAAAATCAGTTGCTTTTTTTAGGCATTTGGAAAACGGGTGGTATTTTGGAATTATCACACCTGAATATAACTATTATAGAAATATAAACAAAATAGCGAAATATTTAAGCATACTCGGTGCATTATTTGCTTTGGCACTTAGCGCAGTTTTAATTCGCATTATCAATGTCAGAGAAGGCATGAATAGATTAGTACGCAATCAAAAACAAGAATTAGAAGTGACAGTGCACAGATATAGATCCATTCTCAATGCCGTGCCTCTGCCAATTACCGTTACAGACTTAGATACAAAAGTTACATTTATCAATACTGCGGTAGAGAGATTTTTGGGAACAACTTTAAAAGAAGTTCTGGGCAAACCTTGCGAAAACAGTTGGAAAATCAATATTTGCAATACACCGAATTGCAGCATAGAATGCGCAAAACGCGGCTTAAAGCAAACATTTTTTACGCATAAGGATTCCTCGTATAAGGTGGATGTTGAGGTTCTGAAAAATGTTGAGAATGAGCCTATTGGATATATAGATGTTGTTCAGGATATAACACAAGTGGAGAAAATGGCAAGAGCAGAAGCGGAAAACGCAAGTGCTGCAAAAACTGCCTTCTTAGCAAAAATGAGCCACGAAATTCGCACGCCTATGAATGCTATTATGGGCGTTACTGAAATTCAATTGAGAAACGAAGCTCTAGTGCCGCAGGTTAGGGAATCCTTTGCGATAATTTACAATTCGGGCAATTTATTGCTTGGCATAATCAACAATATACTTGACTTGTCCAAAATAGAAGCGGGCAAAATGGAACTTATGCCTGTTGAGTACGAATTTGTAGGTTTGATTCACGATGTTGTTCAGTTGAATGCAATGCGCAACAACAGCAAGCCCATAAAATTTGAGCTTTATGTAGATGAAAATGTGCCTTTGGAACTCATTGGCGATGAAATTCGCATCAAGCAGATTTTGAATAATTTGCTCTCCAATGCTTTTAAATATACGGAAAAAGGCAAGGTTAAATTATCCATTTTTGCCGAAAACGATGAGAAAAATACCATACTCATTTTGCAGGTGAGCGATACGGGTTGCGGTATGTCTAGGGAACAGGTGAATAAATTATTCACTTCTGAATATGTACGTTTTAATTTGGAAGCAAATCGTTCAATTGAGGGAACGGGTCTTGGCATGGCTATTACGCAGCATTTGGTGCAAATGATGAATGGCAAAATTTTTGCGGATAGCAAAATAGGCAAAGGTTCCACATTCACAGTTCATATACCACAGAAAAACACGGGCGTTGGAATTTTAGGCGAAAAACGCGCACGTGATATTATGCTGCTTAGAATCGATAAAGCGAATATCAAAAAGGTGCAAATTGATTTTGAGCAGATGCCTTATGGCAAGGTTATGGTTGTGGATGATGTGGAGTCTAATCTATATGTGGCAAAAGAGATAATGGCGCATTACGGTTTGAATATTGAAGCTGTTTCCAGCGGTTTTGAAGCGATAGATAGAGTTAAAAAAGGCGATGTTTATGATATTATATTCATGGATCACATGATGCCGAAAATGGACGGAATAGAAACCACGAAAATTCTGCGAGAATCCGGTTATACGCAGCCTATAGTTGCACTAACTGCAAACGCTTTGATTGGGCAGGCGAAAATTTTTATGGAAAACGGCTTTGATGATTTTATATCAAAACCCATTGATATTAGGCAGTTGAACACCGTACTTAACAAATTTATTCGCAACAAACAACCAGCCGAGGTCATCATGAAAGCACAGGAAAGCGCACCAAAAGAAAAACCTAAGCCAGCAACTCCAGCTGTAAATCCGGTATTGCTCTCGTTTTTTGTAAAAGACGCAGCTAATGCATTGCCAACTTTAGAGTCTGCGCTTGCCAACATAGAGACCATTTCAGATGAAGATCTCCAGTTATATGCCGTTACCGCTCACGGTATTAAAAGTGCTCTTATAAATATCGGGAACACAGAGCTTTCTGGACTTGCATTAACTTTGGAAAAAGCCGGCAAAGCAAAGGATAAAGACGTAATCAAGCAGCAGACGCAAGAACTGATAGATGCGTTAAAGAAGATTATTGCGGAAAATCCTAGTAGTTAGGGGTATTATTGCCTAATAAACCCTCAATTTATTTGTCTTTATCTCAATGCTATCGCCTACCTGCCTCAATACGCATATACCATATTTTTCGGCTTCTTCTAAAACTTTTTGATTAAATGAAAAACCTGCTATGCCAAGATAGGCTTTGTGTTTAGAGTATTCTGGCCAAAGCTCCCTAAATTTAGGCAATCTCTCTTCTGCTAATTCCTTGACGAACTTAGGATGTATCCTGTGTTTTGTCTCTATTATAGCCACGGATTTGCCATTCACCAAAACAATGTCAAATTCTATCAGCGGAACTCCATTTTTGCAACATTCCATATTCGCTATCATTTTGTCATATTTTTGCCCTGCAAAAGTGAGTTTTCCCATAAATATATTTTGAAAAAACTGCTCTGCGTGAGAGCCGATATTCTCATCTACGCCACCCATTCGCCTAGATAGTTCTTTTACAATGCGAGCAGTTTCCTTGTTTTCTTCGGCAATGCTGGCAATTAAATCTTTTAATTTCTGGTCGGTCATAAATATCCTCACCTAAAGTTTTACAATATAAATATAGCTATAAATTTTAAAAATATGGGCAAAAAAGATAAAAATCCCTCATTTGGCATACAATTGTATGCAAAATTAGGTTCATTTTTTTACTCACCCTGCCATTTTCACTTAAAAATTTTTTCTATATTAAAAAACGGGGAGCGTTTTATTATATCGCCTTATTTAGAGGTTTTTTATGCGCATTTTTGCTATTTGCGCCGCTTTTTGCTGTTCTGCGCTCCTTGCCGCTGGGGAAAGAGCTACTCTGAACATATTTACAAGTCCGGATAACGCAAACATATTTTTAGACGGCAATTCCGAAAAGGAAATATCGGGGTCGCCTTTTGAAAATCCCGCTATGCTCACGGGCGAGCACACTGCTTTTTTGCTTCACCCAAATGAGAGCTTTGTTCCCGCCACATACAATTTTGTTTTGCAAAACGGGCGTGTTTTTGAAATAAACCACGATTTTTTGCGAAGAAACCAAGTTCGCGATGCCTATTCCCTGTCTCCCTCGGAATATCATATAGAGGCAAATGCCGGCTTTTTGTATTTCAATGAATTTAGCCCAAATGCCATTTATACAATGCCTTTTGATTTTCGCTTGGGGCTGCCTCTGGGCTTTGGGGCAAGGCTCGCCTTTCCTGTTCAGGAATGGGAGATAGATAATTTTTTGCTAGGCTTGCAATACAATTACTTTCCATTGCAAATAGGCTTGGCTCTAGACTGGATAAGTCCAAGAGGTTCGGGCTTCTCCGCCATTCGTGCTGCAATTTTGGCGGAGCAAAACGTGCTGTTTTTAAATCTGCTGGAAAACTTGATTTATGAATATTCAAAGCAGGAAAAAGCGGAATTCTATTTGCGAGCAGGTATGCCGATTGAACATATATTTTTGCCGTATTTGTCCGTGCGGGAGAAAATTCACCTGCCCTTGAAAAGCTTTATGTTTTACGCAGAGCCGGGTGCATTGCTGCAGGTGAGCAATGGATTTTCTTTGGAAGTTTCCATTCCTCTTGCTATTTTGGGAAATGCCAAAAAAGGTTTTGGGTTTTATTTTGGTTTGCACTCGGATTTTTCTTTTGGCAAAGAGAGCAAAAAAGATATTCCTAAAACAAGTAAAATAATTTGGGATGTAAATGAGGTTAGCAATGGAGAATACAAAAAATTCTGCGAAGAAACAGGCCACGAAATTCCTGCAAAAGCAAAGATAAAGGAATTGGAAGATTATCCCGTTTTGCATATAAACTTAAAAGATGCCATCGCTTATGCAAAGTGGGCAAAAAAGCGACTGCCCACAGCAGAAGAATGGAAAACGCTCGCTGCCACTTATTCAAATTCAAACTTTGACAGTTTTTGCGAAATCCGAAAATTATCAAAAGTTCATGAAGGATCTATTATAAATGGTGTTAGAAACTTTGCAGGCAATGCCGCTATTTGGCTTTTGCCAGAAAATGAAAGCGCTAGCGTAGCGAGTTTTGCGGGCAGTTCTTATGGGGATTCTTTTGATACTTGCAAAAAAAAGGCAATGCTAACGGATTTGTCTTCGCCAAGCGGGAATGAGTTTGTGGGGATTAGGTTGGTGAGGGATTTTTAGGCACGATGCCAGCGTCTAAGAAAAAATAGAGAGCAATTTGTCCACTATCCCCATGTAGACATCTAAAATTTTGTAGCCGAATAAATACGAAATTGGGGCGCCAAGCCCAAGAAAAGGACCAAAGGGAAGGGGTTTAGCCATATCTTTTTTTGCTATAAGTCTAAACGGAACTATCACCGCCAAAGCCAAAAGCGAACCTATTATCAAAGCAACATAAGCGAGTTCCGCACCCATAACCGCACCAAAACCAGCAAAAAGTTTCACATCTCCAAAACCCATTCCCTCTTTTTTTATCATTATTGAAATGGCAAAAGAGAACAAAAACAAACCTCCCCCACACGCAGCAATGCCTATCAGGGAATCCAACCAGTCAATTCCGCCCTCAAAAAAAGACAATGCAAAACCCAACACAATTCCGCCTATGGTGACCGTATCTGGCAAAAGCAAATACTTGAAATCTATTGCAAAGATTGGGATTAGAGTTACCATAAGCCAAAACAAGCGCAAACTATCTGCCATATTTGCATATTGCCAAGGGTTAGGCTCTGCGATTATGGCGGCTAAAAATCCGAGTTGCAGTCCAAAAAATTCCACCAAGGGATATTTAATTGAAATTGGTTCTTTGCAATTTGCGCATTTGCCGCCCAAAAACAGCCAGCTCAAAATGGGAATGTTTTGCCAAGGCAAAATTCTGTGCTTGCAATTTGGGCAATGAGAAGCGGGTTTTATTATGGATATATTGCGTGGCATTCTGTATATCAGCACGTTGAAAAAACTGCCAAAGCACGCCCCTAAAATAGGGAACAAAATCCATAAGAAAATTCCCTCAAACAAAATCCGTACTCTTTACTTTGGATTTCTTCTTCTCTGCGAAATCTTCTGCGGCGAGCAGGGTTCTCTTTGCCTTGCTCCACAATTCTTCAAGGGCTATTTCTGAGCGGCGCTCTGCCTCAAATAGATGAACCATAATATCTCCGGCATCCAAAACTGCCCAGCGCGTTAGTTCTTTGTACTCAATTTTTGCAGGCTCGCCCCCTGCCTGTTTGTATGCTTTTTGCAGTTCGTTCAAAATAGCCTGCATTTGCGCGCTGCTCTCGCAAGTTCCAACTAAATACCAATCCACAACGCCAGATAGCCCTTGCAAATTTAAAAGTTCAACATTCTCAGCGCGAAGCTCAAACAAAATTTGAGCACCTATCTTCACGCTTGCCGGGTATCTCTTCATAAAATCCTCTTTTTATTTTTTAAGTACCTTTCTATAATCTTTGCCCAAAAAAATAGTTGCACTTATGTTTCCGCTTAAAGTGTCTTGCAAAACTATAAAATTTTTTGTGTCTAAATTCTCTTTCAACTTGCTGTAGCCCGCCCAGTGAGGATTGCGAATGGCTATGATGGTTTCTTCGTAGTTTGTCCATTGCGGGTCTGTGTCAGCAGTTAGAATATCAAAGCCCCTAGCACTCAAAAATTTTCTGGTTTCCTCAGCTGCTCCAATAATTCCGCAGCTGTTGTAAATCACTATTTGCCCGGGCACAGGCTCTGGACGAACATCCGCGGTTTTTTGTCGCTCTTCTTCGCAAGCAAAGAAAAAACTACATATCGCAAAGATTACGAAGCGCGGCAATAGCATCTGACTTGCCCAATTCATATAGTCTCTCCAATTTTGCCAAATCACTTTCTGTTCTTGTCACATTTAAATTTTTGCTTGGGCGAATCAAAATCACTTTGCCCTTTTTTGCCTCTTCCTCTATAAATTCCAAATTTTTGTTGTACCTAGCGACATAAGAATTTATCGCTTTTACAAATTTTGGATACATAAAATAAAATAACATTGATGGATGAAATCTGTTTTTTCTGCGGAAGCCTTCTGGGTGAGTTAAAACAACCACGTTTTTTGAGCTGCCGAGTTCCATCGCTTTTTTTAAAGGTATGGCATCTGTTATTCCGCCGTCCATAAGTTTTTTGCCATCGTGTTTCACTATTTTGCACAAAAAAGGAATGGAAGAAGAAGCCTTTAGCACTTTTATAATATGCTTATCTTTTTCAAAATATTCCGGCTTGCCCGTTTCAACATTGGAACAAACCGTGATAAAACGAGTTGGCGAAGACAAAAAAACTTCGGTATCAAAAGGAATGGTTTTGGGAATTTCATCGTATATAAAATCTATTCCAAAATAATTTCCGGTTTTTATGTAACTGCCAAAAGATAAATAGCGAGGGTCATTTCTGAATTCCCTTAAAATTCTCAAATTTCTTCCGTGCTGCCTTGAAACAAGAGAGCAGCCATAGCCAGCTCCAGCAGAAACCCCTATCACAGTTTGAAACTCTATGCCCTTTTCCAAAAATGCATCCACAACGCCCGAAGTGTACAAACCCCTCAAACCACCACCTTCCAAAACAAGCCCGTAATCCAACATAGTTTTTTGCTCCTATGGTTAAAAATAATATAGTAAAAAATGCCCAGCCTTTGAATGGAGATTTTTTAAGAGGATTTAATATTAGAGTATTCTCTTTTTGCCGCTACCTGATAAAACCTGTTTTCTTCGGGGCAGTAGCCTGTTAAGAGTTTTCCGTAAACGCAGCCTGTGTCCAGCCCTTTTGCGTGCGGAAAATCCACAAGGCCGTTCATCGCCCAATGCCCAAAGATAACGGTTCTGCCAGCAAAGGAGGCTTGCTCGTACCAAGGTTTTTCGTTCCACAGCCTTATGGTCAAAATATCTCTGCTGTTCATCTCTTCCAAGGATTTTTTTCCCGGCTCCAAACCCGCGTGCAATAAAATTTCCCTGCCCGTATCTATCCATAGAGGGAATTTTGAAACAATACCCGCAAGCCACTCCGGTTTTTGAACATTCTCCAAAAAATGCAACTCCTTTGGTGTTTTTTGCTCTTGCTCGGGTTTGCTCAAAATTTGCAAAAGCTTTGCCTCGTGGTTCCCCAAAACGCATTTTATGTTGTTCTTCAAAATAAATTCAACAGTGGCTGGGCTGTTTGGCCCTTTATTTATCAAATCTCCTGTTTGGTAAATTTTATCTTCGGCGTTTGGGGAAAATTTTTCAAATAATTCTGCGAGTTCATCTACGCAGCCGTGCACATCGCCAATGAAAAATGTTCTAGGCACTATGCAATTTCCAATATCAAGTCGCCTCGCATAACAGTTTGCCCGCGCTCAACTTTGACTGTTTGGATTTTGCCATCGCAAGGAGCGAGAATTTCGTTTTCCATTTTCATGGCTTCCAAAATCCCAAGCAACTGCCCTTTTTTAACCTCTTGCCCTAGCTTTGCCTGCAAGCTGGAGATTTGCCCGGGCAGCACAGCGGTTATCTTGCCGCCGGTATGCTTTGCCGGCTTTGATTCGCCGCCATAATGCGAGCTGTCTATTTTGCTAACATCCACGCTATAACGCGTTCCGTTTATGTCAACTGAATCTGGAAAGCCATTGCTTTTTTTGCGTACCACAATGGATAAAACCTTTCCGTTCACCATCGCAAGCCTAGGCGAGCCGTCTGACCAGGTTTCCAGTATGCGAACTTTTGAAACCTCTTTTTCTTTTTTTATCTCAAAATCCGAGCGCAAGCTCGCGATTTGTGGAATATCAAAGACATTTTTTTGAGTACGAGTTCTAACTGTGCATTTCATAGGGGGTAATATAGTAAAAATCTCACAAAATACTTTCAAATTCCTCTTTAGGAATGGTACAGAAAACCTTGACTATTTCTGCATCAAGCTGTGTTCCGGCAACGTCTTTGATAATTTGCACGGCTTCTTCGTAGCTTTTCTTGGGTCTGTAAATACGGTCGGTACAAAGAGCCGAGAATGTATCGGCAACGGCAATAATTCTGGATTCCAGAGGTATTTTATCTGGCGGTATGTTGAAATAGCCCTTTCCGTCTATGCGTTCATGGTGGCATAGAACAATCTCTCCAATTAACTGGTAGCTTGTAGGTTCAAGAATTTTTTTCCCCAGCATTGCGTGCTGCTCTATCATAAGCCGCTCCTCTGGCGTAAGGTTGCCGGGCTTATTGAGGACATTGTCTGGAATTCCAATTTTCCCAATATCGTGCAAAATAGCGGCATCCATCAATCTTGCCTTGTTGATTTTATTTTTTATATGTTCGGGCAGATAATTGTATATGAGCTTGGCTACATTTGCCACGTGAATGGAGTGACCCTGCGTATATTGGTCTTTTGCTTCTACCGCATTAACGAGAGTTTTTATGATTTCGTTGGTTTTTTCGGAAATAGTGGTGGACATGTGCTTGAGCATTGTAATCATAGTATAAACGAAAACCGCGCCAAAGACAAAAACAAAGGCTATGAGCAGATTAGTCATTGAAACCTCGTCTGCAGCTAGGAAAATTATATCAACCGCTATGTAGCACACAAAGAAAAACACCATGAGAATCATACATATAGTGTAAATCCAGTCTGCGAATATTTTTTGCTCATTTGCCTGCACCTTGAAGTTAGCAAGAGATTTTAAAAATGTCATTATGCTGTATAGCATAATACAACCACCAGCCGTGACGAGCAACGCACATATACATTTTAGCAATGTATTCTTCTCCTTGTTTGTATGTAATATAGTAAATGCTGATTAACTCACAACCTCAATTTTTATTCAATCAGCATCCCCCCTTGATGGAGATTTTTTAACAAAAATCACCATTCGTCCCCCCGTTTTTTCCGCTCGGAGAGCTAACGGGGGGAACGCCACTGCGAGATTCAGACTTAATCAGTGGCTACTATAGTAAATCTTTAGTTTTGCAAGAAATCATGAAAATTATTTTTCTACATTATCCAATAGAGGTAAATATATGGCAACGGAAACGGCGGTTTTGGCAAATGAAACGGAAATAGCAAATGCTATGGATGTTTTGGGGCTTGGCAATTTTGCCCCTAGTGTGCTAGACGAAATAGAGCTAGATAGGCAGTTGCAGAAAGGAATAGAGCAAATAGAAAGAGGGGAAACACTTACATTGCAGGAATTTGAAAAGCAGATGAATGAAAAGGTGGCAAATGGATTTTATAGAAGCTAGAGAGAAAAAACCAGCTATAATAGCCACAATTTGCAAGGAACAAGTGGATCAAGCCGTAAAATACCTTGAAGACAACTACGCACCAATGCAAGCAGCATTGTTAAGAAGTGAATTTTTGAAAACTGTTAAGCTATTGGAAGTAATGCCTAGTTTAGGTACACCATACAAGAAAGGGATGAGAAAAATGAATTTAGGCAAGTTCCGTAGATATAACATTAAAAGAAGCAAACATAGAAATAGTTGGTATTTGGCACACGAGCAGAGGAACGGAGTTTGAGGAACAATGAGCCGTTTCTATTGTTTCACGTGAAACAATCGTTGTTTTTTGTTAAATTTCAGTTAAATAAAAAAGAAATTGTCAATAATTGTTACGAGGCTGTAAAAAAATTTCTATATTATTATTATATGGAATTAAAAAGAATCGGATTTATAGCTACGGCAACTTTTGCTCTCGGTGCTATATCATGCGCCGATTTACCCAAAACAGGCGAGACGCGGTATTCGGGTGAACGAGAGTCCTATACCTCGGAGGATTTTGAAAGTCTAGATGAGGCAACTCGCAAAGAAACAGAATACAAAGCCGATTCCATAATCAAAAAATACAATACCAAATTTGTCAAAGATTGCACCCCATATTCAGAAGACCAAATAAACTCCAAAAGAAACAAACGCCTTGACTGCGTGACTTTTAAATAACAACCCCCCTTGAATGGAGATTTTTTTAACAAAAATCACCATTCGTCCCCCCGTTTTTTTCGCTCGGAGAGCTAACAGGGGGCAGTGACTTTTAAATAACAACCCCCTTTGAAAACTAACTAACGTTTCACGTGAAACATTTTTGAGATTTAATTCTTTCTCATAGAAAATGCGGTTTTATCAAATTTTACAGGTTTATCCGGATCTAGTCCGAGGGCGGCTTTTGTTGCTCTATTTGCCCAGAGCATTCTCTCTTCTAAAGATAAGTCAAAGCCAGCGGAGTACTGCTGCGCTTCGGCAAAGGTTCCTGCAAAATGTGCGGTTCTGTCAAGTGGCATTTTTTCCTCTTTTTGAGAGATGTTCGGCATCGTCTAAATCTTTATGTCTTCCAGCAAATTTCTTTGCTGTAATTAAATCCGCTCTTGATACAACAAAAAACGAAATCCCATTCGCTTCCATTTTAACGGAATTATTAAATGCTTGCTCAAAATCAAGGCCTTTTACAGCGAGCATAAGGTCAATGCAAGTCGGAGGCCTACCAAATGTAAATACATCAATATTTGGATTATTGAAGAAATTTTCATAAGTCATATCAAAAATCGGCATCCCAAATATTTGAAATGCTTTGCATATTTTTAGATAATTTTCCTCACTTTTTTCAACCCAAATATCCAAATCCACCGTTGTTCTCGCATATCCATACAAAATTACCGCCGCTCCGCCAACAATTAAGTATTTAACTTTACTGCTGTTAAGAGCTTTCAAAAAATCTTGCAAATCCGGTTCTTGCAGAAACATATTGCAAATATAGTAATTATCCTTCCCTTCTGGAATTATATGCTATTCACGCCGTTTTAAGTGCGTTCCATGTTGTTTCCATTCTTTTCTTGCTTTTCTATGAGAAATAGTGTATAGTAGCCACTGATTAACTCTGAATTTCGCTGTGGCGTTCCCCCCGTTAGCTCTCCGAGCGGAAAAAACGGGGGGACAAATGGTGATTTTTGTTAAAAAATCTCCATTCAAGGGGGGAATGCTGATTGGATAAAATTGAGATTGTGAGTTAATCAGCATTTACTATATTATATAAGAAGGTTACCGATTATGAAATATTTTCTCTTGATTTCTTGCCTGATTTTATGTTCTTGCTCTTCTGAAGAAGATAATTCTAAGAGACCTGTACCTAACGAACCACTACCTGACGTACAGTTTGAGCCATGTCCTAGCCCCTCACTTTGGGGTTCAGTTAATCCAGACCCATTAATTCTTGAATGTCCTCCAGAAGATATAGCTGAGTGTCCAATTAAACAACCTGGTTGGGCGTGGGTGCCTTTTTTATCAGTAGAAGAAATGCCGTTTAGCAAGCAAGGAGGGGTTAGGTGCCTAACGTCAAGCCCTAATATGTTAAGTTTAGACTATTCTAGCTATAAAGACAACTGCCGTGTCGAAGGAATACTCGTATCAGATAGTATTAATGACCCTCCACATTTCATTGGCGTTAAGAGCTTTAGGAGTTTGATATGCCCTTGGTTTACCGCAACGAGAGTAAGTACTCGCGTGGTACATATTTCCGTAGATAAAAATGAAACGGGAAAAGAAAGAGAAATAAATGTATTAGTGTCAGGTGGAAACTCCGGCAACAGTTTTACAATAACCCAGTCAGCGGAGTAATTTGCAAATTTCCAAAAAGTTTTCTATATTTAACCTACGTGAAATATAGGAGAATACTATGGAAGATATAGTTCTTGCCTTCGGGATTGCAATTATAATAATTGCAATTATACAATTTATCGTAATTATCGTGCTTTTCTCAAAGAATAGGCAAAATTTACAGGCAGATGTATCTATGAGGCTTGCGGAGTATGCGCAAAGCCTTGAGAAAAATGAGACTGCTTTGCGGGATGAATTTGGAAAAAATAGGGAAGAAACGAGCAAATCCGCAAGGGATTCAAGGGAAGAATTGTCTTCAAACTTAAAATCTGTTTCGGGGCAGTTGTCCACCATAATTACCAATTTCACGGGATTAGTCGATAATAAAATGAAGACCATTCAGGAATTCATGGATTCGGGCTTGAAGTCCAACCGCGAAGAACTTGCAGCTTCCCTAAAGGCTTTTGAGGATAAATCTTCGGAAAAAATTGAAGCATTGACTAAAGACACCAAAGAAGAACTTGAAAAGAACCGCGATTCAGTTGAAAAGAAACTGGCCGATATAATGGAAGGAAATGAAAAAAAATTGGAGGAGATGAAAGAAACCACAGACTCCAGCTTAAAAGCCAGCCGCGAGGAACTTTCAGAATCTCTAAAAATCTTTGAGGAAAAATCTTCGGTAAAAATTGACGCATTAACAAAAACCACAAAAGAAGGGCTTGAAAAAACACAGGATTCAGTTGAAAAAAAGCTAGCCGATATACAGCGAGGAAATGAGAAAAAATTAGAGGAAATGAAAGAAACCACAGATTCCAGCTTGAAATTCAGCCGTGATGGGATTACGGTATCTCTAAAAGCCTTTGAAGATAAATTCTCGGCGAAAATGGAAGCATTGCAAAAAGGAAACGAGAAAAAATTAGACGAGATGAGGCAAACCGTAGATGAGAAATTGCATAAAACACTTGAAACACGTCTTGGCGAATCGTTTAAAATCATAAGCGATAGGCTTGAGCTTGTGCAAAAGAATCTCGGAGAAATGCAAGTGCTGGCAAATGAAGTTGGTAGCATAAAAAATGTGCTATCCAATGTAAAAGCAAAAGGAGTTTTGGGCGAGTATCAACTAGGGGCTATACTTGGGCAAATTCTTACACCTGAGCAATATGCTCAAAATGTGGAAACAAGCGGCAACGGCGAAAAAGTTGAGTTTGCTGTGAAAATTCCGAGCAAAGAAGATTCAAACAAAATAATTTGGCTGCCCATAGATGCAAAATTCCCAACCTCTGATTACGAAGCTCTGTTGGATGCTTATGAAGGAGGAGAAAAAGAAAAAATTGCAAAGGCACAAGAGGAGCTAAAAGCAAAGATAGAAGAATCCGCACAGGATATACATCAAAAATATATCGCTGCACCTAATACCACAGAATTTGGCATAATGTTCTTGCCCTTTGAAGGTTTGTATGCAGAAGTTTTGCGCATTCCGGGTTTGTTTGAGAGTATTCAGACCACTCATAAAGTTACCATAGCTGGACCAACCACAATTTCTGCCTTTTTGAATAGCTTGCAAATGGGCTTTAGAAGCCTTGTGGTGGAAAAGCGCACCAATGAGATTTGGGATTTGCTCGGCGCGGTGAAAACCGAATTTGGCAAATTTGCCATTGTGCTTCAGAAGACAAGAGAGAAATTGAGCATTGCGATAAACGAAATAGACAATGCAGATACACGCACAAGAGCAATAGAAAAAAAGCTACGCGATGTTCGCACATTGCCGGAAGTGGAAGCTCAAAAGTTGTTGGGCGATTTAAGCGATACGGGCGATGATGAGGTGGAGATTGAGGCTGAACCTGACATGAATGTGTCTGCGAGTGTGCCTGCTGTTGAACCTGAGCCTGAATCTGATCCCGTAAATATAGTTATGGCAAATGATTTAGAATAATGCAATCCTATTTTTTTGTTGGTGTTGCTGGCGTTGGGATGAGCGCGCTTGCTCAGTTTTTAGCCGGAAAGGGTGTGGAGGCTTCCGGTTCTGACCGCCGTTTTGAGCATAGCGAAGGCGAACAGGTGAAAAGCCAGTTGCAGCAAGCAGGCGTTAAATGTTTTTTGCAAGACGGCAGCGGAGTGAATAAAAATTTGAGTGCGGTTGTTGTTAGCACTGCAATAGAAAGCGGAAACCCAGATACAGAAGCGGCAAAGAAATTGGAGATTCCGATAATTCACCGCAGTGAGCTTTTGGCAAAAATCACAAGCGAAAATCCAACCATAGCGGTTAGCGGCACAAGCGGAAAAAGCACGGTGACGGGTTTGATTTGGCATATCTTGAACGAGTGCAAAAAAGACCCAAGCCTTTTGAGCGGAGCCGGACTAAGCGTTTTAGAAGAGCAGGGCAAAATAGGCAATGCCGTTGCAGGCAAAGGCTGGCTTGTTGCAGAAGCAGACGAAAGCGATGGAACCTTGGTTAGATACAGCCCAAAAATCGGATTGGTTTTAAACATAGACAAAGACCACAAAGAACTGCCAGAATTGGAAAATCTTTTTGCAGAGTTTGCCGCAAATGTTCGCAAAGTGAATGGGACTTTGATTGTAAACGGCTCGCACCCACTTGCTTTAAAATTGGCAGACGAAAAAACAATATTATTTGGAATTGAAAATTACAAACCAAATGGCATTTCTTCTGAATTCAAAATTTCTTGCGATGGAGAAAGTGTGGATTTTTATTTGCCCTTGCCCGGCAAGTACAACGCAGAAAATGCTGCTGCCGCAACTGCTGCTTGCAGGGTTGCGGGAGTGTCTTTAAAAGAATGTGCAGAGGCTCTCAAAACCTGGAAAGGCATTCACCGCCGAAGCCAAATTTACAAATGTGAAAACGGAATTATCTTGGTTGACGACTACGCCCACAACCCTGCGAAAATAGCGGCGAGCATTCGCTCCTGTCAAGATTTTGCAAAAGGAAAATTGTTCGCTTGGTTTCAGCCTCACGGTTTTGGCCCAACAAAATTTTTGAAAGATGATTTGGTAAAAGAGATTTCTGAGGTTTTGCGCCCAAGCGATGAAATGTGGTTCAGCTCCATATATTACGCAGGCGGCACAGCAGACCGCAGTTTTGATTCGGATATTCTTTCAGATGCTTTGAAAGAAAAAGGCTGCAATGCAAATTTTATTTCTAATAGAGATGAGTGCTTAAAAGAAATAATAAGCAGAGCAAAATCCGGCGATGTTATTTTGCTGATGGGGGCGAGAGACCCCAGTTTATCGGAGTTCTCTAAGGGCGTGCATCAACAATTAGTTATAATATAGTAAATATTTGGTATCTACTAATACTGTCTGAAATTGCTCAACTTTAGAATTGTTATTAAGCTCAATTATTATACCCCAGTCCCCCAAATCATCTTCAATATAAATTCTGGGTATCAGTCTATTAATAACAATATCGCCGTTTTTATCAATCTTTTCCACTTTATGCCTAATAGCGCCGCTTGGCTCCCAAAGTTCAACAATCACAAGAAAATTATCTGCGAAATAATCATCGGAATATTTTTCAATCGTATTATAATCCTCCTGCTCATACCATACATCACCTTGTTTATCCCATATCTTAGTCTTTCGTTTTCCGTAATATTCTTCAATTTCATTTTTTGAAGATATAACGGTGATGGCTGTAGGTTCGTTTGGCGTGTATAGAGTGTATCGAGTGAATTGAACATTGAAGGCATTAGCATCAGCCGAACCAAAGCTATTGCAAGCCAAAAGCACGAATGTTGCTCCGCAAAAGAGCAAACATATGAAAAACGTTTTCATAAAAACCCCCCCTTCGCTTTTTGAAGTATGCTAATTATAATATAATTTATTTTAGGCTATTTTGCGCATTTCTGCCCATTTTTTTCAAAATTGTGTGATTTTTGAGGTTAAATAAAATGCCACTCACAAAACTGCGAATTTGGTTTGTATTTGCGGTTTTAAAGTGTCCAAAAAGTGTTTAGACAGTGTTTAAACGGGTTTTGGACATTTTTGGTTCACGCCAAAGGAGTTGTGGATTTTTATTCCCGATTTCAACCCGATACGTAAAACAACATAATGATACAATTTGTAGGGGCGTGATTTATCACGTCCTAAATGTGAAATGATTTGTGGTTATATTTGCAATAATCATATTTGGCGGTATGACAACCTAATATAGGGTGCGATAAATCGCACCCCTACGGTCGCCACATTTTGTGACAATTACGCCACGAATGTTGGACGGGGGTAAAACAACACAATGATACGTGCGTTAGGGGCAGGGTTCGCCTGCCCTAAATGTGAAATTTAACGTACTACCCCATTTGGGAAAATTTTTTTAGGGTAGAGCGGGTTTGGTTCACGCCAAAGGGTTTGTATATACAACTTTTATTAACTAATTCCAAGGATTCCAAATTGACAAATTTTCAATATTTTTGAAATCTACAATATTTCTAGTTGCTAAGGTCAAGTTATGAACAATTGCAGTGGAAGCAATTATAATGTCTGGTAATTTCTTTTTATGTTTGCGCCTTAATTCTATGGTTTTATTTACAACTTCATCATTTAATGCAAGTACATTAGCACAAGAAACAAAATCTTCCAAGTTTTGCTCTACGTTGGGAAAACCTAATAATTCAATCTTTGTTATTAAAGATATATTTATTTCTTCATCTATGATTTTAGCAATGGCATTTTGGATATTTTCAGAAAAATTTTTTCCCATAAAATCCAGTATAACATTGGAATCTAAAATGTATCTCGTTCCCACTCATTCCTCATATTGCTTAGTTCTTTTTGCATTTTGCTTACATTTTCTTTTGAGAGAGAGCCTGCAAATTTTTCCGAGAGTTTTTGACCTACAATAGCAGGCTTGGTGTTTAGCATTCGCAGCATTCCAATATTCTCTAAGTGTTGCAATAAATCAAGAGCAATGCTATTCTTAATCTCAATAGTGGCTGTAGTCATATATGTAATATAGTAAACGCAATAACCGTGCCATTGCAAAAATTGCGAATTTGGTTTGTATTTGCGGTTTTAAAGTGTCCAAAAAGTGTTTAGACAGTGTTTAAACGGGTTTTGGACGGTTGGCTACGCCAATTTTTTGCAAATTTGGCAACAGTTGTATGCCAAATACATGGACTTTCACTTTTTTCGGCTATATCGATAGAAATTTTGTTATATTTGTATAGTAAATTAATAGGAGACATTATTATGAAGAGCGTAGAAAAAAAACAGGTTAAGGCAAAACCTAAAAAATTGTCAAAATATGCTTTGTGGCGTTTAAAACATCCAAATGGCGAACCTTTAATTATCCACGATA
>Ga0268262_10001212_pt1 | contig 32562 bp, 32 predicted proteins | sample TergutNc150P3_FD_190354 | JGI IMG/M metagenome (GOLD analysis project Ga0268262, IMG submission 190354) | Nasutitermes corniger P3 segment gut microbial community from laboratory colony in Florida, USA - Nc150 P3 (SPAdes) (version 2) | ecosystem: Host-associated > Arthropoda: Insects >... | reverse complement strand
TCAAAATATCCATCTCGCCATTCAAAAGCAGATGATTTTAAATTTTTCACAATGCGAGACATAAACGCCTTAAAACGTTCTCGCACTTTTATAGAAGAAGATACTGCAAATACAATTTACATACCGCAAGAAAAACTGCCTTACTATTGCTACGTTGATATTTTCAAAGACATTGCCAACAAACTCCCATACTATTTTGGCAATTTAGACGTTCCTTTTGACAAAAACAATTTTGAAAAACTAAAAGACGATTTTTTCGCATTGAGCATTGCAAAACACCCCGACATTTTCGCAGCTAAATATTCCATTCCAAGCCAAAAGAGAATAAACTTTGCCAAGACAAAAGTACAAACTTATTTCAATAATCTTTTCAAGGGGATGAATGTCTAAAGAGAGATTGTTTCACCAAAACCGTTTTATTCCTACTCGTTTTGCCTTTGATTATCTCTATGCTATTCTTTGCAACACCAAACTCTTTGGAAAGCAGCATAATTAAAGCATCATTCGCTTTGCCATCCACAGGGGGGCATTGAATGCGAGCTTTGTAACCTGTTTCGGTTTTTACAAGCTCGGTTTTGCTTGCATTGGGTGTTACTTTAATTTGAAGCGTTACTGTATTCATTTTCACAAAAACGTTGAAATTTGACTAAAAACTGCGTTTTTCGGGGGAAATTTGCTAATGAACCAGCAAGGACTTGAACCTTGAACCCGCGCCTTAAAAGGGCGCTGCTCTACCAATTGAGCTACTGATTCAGAGGCTATAAATATAGTAAAATTTTCAATTTTTGGCAAGGGGGAACTTACCAATGGGGATTACCGAGGAGAATTACCGCTTCAAGCTATTTGCAGTTTGGAGCATCTCGTCGCTGGTGGTTATGGCTTTTGAGGTTATTTCGTAGGCTCTTTGGGCTACTATCATATTCACCATTTCTTCTACCATTTGCACGTTTGAGCTTTCTAAAAATTGGTTTCTTAGCCTGCCTAGGTTTTCCTCTCCTGGGAGACCTACTATTGGGGAGCCGCTGGCTTCGCTTTGGCGGAAAACGGTTCCGCCTTCTGCTGTTAAGCCGGGGGGATTTATGAAGCGAGCTAGTTCAATTTGCCCTAAAACCTCTGTGTTGGTTTGTCCAGGTCTGGTACAAGCTACTTCGCCTGTTTCGGATATGGTTACGTAAGTGCCATCGTCTGGAATGTTTATAGGAGGGTCTAGGAGATAGCCGTGGCTGTTTGTTAGGTAGCCTTCGTCGTTTCTTTTGAATGCTCCGTTGCGGGTATAGCCAATTTCGCCATCTGGGAGGCGTAATTGGAAAAATCCAGTGCCTTCAATGGCAACATCGGTGTCTCTGCCCGTTTGCTCCATATTACCCTGCAAAAAAGTACGGTCTATGGCAACAACACGCGAACCTAAGCCCACTTCTATGCCAACTGGGGCACGATTTCCGTCTTCTAGTTCACCGCCGGGGCGTTGTAAACTCTGATACATCAAGTCTTCGAACTCAACCTGTTGTTTTTTGTACCCATAGGTATTCACGTTTGAAAGGTTATGGGCTATGGTGTCCACGAAGGTTTGGTTTGCCTTCATGCCTGTGGCTGCGGTGTAAAGAGAGCGAATCATACATAACAGATAGCAAAAAACGTGCCAAAAATTTACTAAATTCTCTTTATGAGGAAATTTATCCTGTTTTTTTTGATTTGTGCCATATCCCTGCACGCGGAGTTTTTAATTTCGGACGGCGATAGATTTGCGAATTTGAGGTTATTTTTGAAAGATTCCGTTCAAATAGAAAAATTCAATAAAAGCGAAAATTATAGAAACCAAAACGCCTTCTCAGCGGGGCTTTTTTTAAACGGCTTGGCTGCGCCAAACCTTTCTTTCAAGGCTTTTGCCGAAGTTAATTTAGACAAAGCATCTGGGGTAAAATATAAGATTCACGATTATGAACCCTACTGGGGCTACCCTTATGATATGCTTTCCGATGCGCATCCCTCAGAGGACAATGGGCGTACCTGGGCTTTTTTCAATGCCCGCACCGATTGGCAGGCTACGCCTTATTTCAAAATTTCCGGTGGCTATGATTATCTGTCTTATGGTCCGGCAAGGCATAATAAGCTCACTTTGCGGGGCGGTGATTTTTATTGGCGCGCAATTCAAGACACAGCGGATTATGCTTATATAAAAAGACCTGTGCCAACACCTTTTATTGGCTTTGATTTGGGGCTTGGAATTGTCTCTTATTCCCAGCACTCAATGGAGTTAAAAAACCAAAAGGAATACAGCAAATATTTGCATGCACATAGGTTGGACTTCAAATTTGTTGAAGATTTTTCCTTAGGTCTCACAGAAACCATTGTATATGGCTCAACCCCAGAAGAACAACGCTCTGTTGAGGTTCTGTATCTGATTCCCTTTGTGTCATATACACTTGCGGAAGCCTACACCGGAGACCGCGACAACAAAGCACTTTCTGCCGATTTTTCTTGGAAGTTATTTAAGAGGTTTGAACTTTATGGCGAGTTGTTCATAGATGATTTATACAATTTATCGGCTTTTTTTGATGATAGCTGGTGGGGCAATAAATGGGCTGCCTCCATTGGAGTTGCCATAGACTCTGGTAAAATAGGGATATTCAATTGGGACTATAATTTTGAATACACGCATATAGAGCCTTGGGTTTACACTCATCACAAGGGTTTTAGCTCCCAGTACTCGCATTTTGGAAATTCGCTGGGTTCAGATTTGGGACCAAATTCCAGAGAGTTTTACAGCCGTTTGGGGACATCTTTCAAAAATCTTTTGCGCCTTGATTTATCCGTATCTGCCATTGCAAAAGATACCGCTTTGGGCGGGCGAATTGGAGATATACATAGAGATGAAGACCCCATAGATAAAAAATATTTGGATAAAAAAAGTACCCTGCACTATCAGGAATATGGGGCTGCTATTTTATTCAAGCCATTTTCAATTTTGGATATTGGCGCAAAACAATATTTAATATTTGGCGAATACAAAGGACACAGAACAGAATTATTCAGCAGAGTTATATGGTAATTATATTATTAACCATATTAGTTGTGATTCAAACGGCGCTCGCTTGGAATCCCACTCCCCTGCTTATTGAAGAACAAGTTCCGCAAACCGCTTTTATGCAGTTGCAAGATTTTCAGGGAGCAGCAAGACCAGAATACAATGCCTACATAAGCACTGGAATAATTTACCTGCCCCTGCCAAGCCAAAGCGCATTATCAACGGAATGGGGCGTTCACGATGGTTTTGCTTTCAAGCAGAATTTGGGAATTTGGCTGACGAATAATTTTGACGGAAAGGGTTCCAAGGGATTGAGTTATGGGCTTGGTTGGCTTGGGGAAAGGCAAGGTTGGAACAACGAGGATTTTTTATTTGTTCCGAACAGAGGAAATTTTTCGCAGATAAATCAGATTCACACTTTTGGATTTACTATCGCAGATAGTTCAAAGCATTTGCTTTTTGGCAGCGGTTTGCAATACTTGAATGCAGAAAATGATACCTTTAATTGGTGGCTACTAGGAACTTGGGGCAGGTTTTCCGTGTTGCCAAGTTTTCATAAAAACGAGTTGCTATTCATAAATGCGCAGTTGTATTTGCAAGCCAGAGAATTGAGAGGCAACAAAGATTCTTGGCAAAACTATCTGCCAGATTTGGAATGTTCCTATTTTTCAAAAGATTCAATTAAAATGTTTATATCGCAAAATATATTCAAGCAGAAATTTTATTTAGAGGGTGCATTTTGGGCTAAACCACAGGACCTTGCTTGGGCAGCACTAAAATTTTATCCACACCCATCTCGCCTATTGCTTGCCCTTGAAGCTACTGCAACAAAAAAAGAAAGCGATGATATTTACTTTGGCGGTGGCATAACACTTCCCTTTTTGCGAGTGGCATATAACAACACAAAGGACTACGAAACATTTTTCAAAAATCGCGGAGTTTGGATCGTTGAGTTCCGTTTGGCAATAGGAACTGCCGGCGATGCTTTTTTTGCCTTGAATGCACCCAAAAACGCTCCAAGCGAAATAAGTGAAAAACCTGTGAGAAAAACGGAGAATTTAAAATGAAAAAAATATTTATCTTTGCATTTTTCCTTTTATCTTGTACCCACTGGATAATTGAATCTCAAACTCGCATACAGGTAGAAAACTCAACTGGCGAGATAATTAGCGATTTGTGCATTGTTTCAAAAAGCGGGCAAAGAATCATTTTGGTTCCTGGCAGCATTGAAAGCGGGAAAAAATCCAAGGTCTATGAAAGGGAATGGGTTGGGGAATTTGATTTTATGGTTTACGCGGAAGATGATTGGAAGCCTTTGGGGATTCATAAGCTAAAAGGCGGCAGTGTTTTGGCACGGATAACAAAGAAAGGCAGCAAATTTGAGATGGCATTGAAGTAGAATTGTCTGAACCGCATTTAGTGGTTTTTTGAGGATTTTCTTCTGAAAAAATTTATAGTTTTAGCAGTAATGAAGAAACTATTTTTAACTTTGCTATTGCTTGCCCTTGCTGCCTATGGGCAGATGCAGGAGAGGGTTGCCATTATCAACACTTTGGATGACCGCGATTCAATAGGGTTTTCCGAGTTGACTTATTTGACCGACAGGCTGCGTGAGACGGCGGTTAATGTTTTGCCTAGCGATAAATTCGGCGTTATGACAACCGAAAGCATAGTTGCTTTTCTTGGCTCTATGGATAATACCGTTAAGGTTTGCAAGGAGGCTAGCTGCCTTGCGGAGCTTGGCAGGAAGGTCAGCGCGGACTATGTGGCACAGGGGAGGATAGGGCGGTTTAACGAGAATTTGACCATTAAGGTGGAACTCTACAACGTTGCAACAGGAAATTTGATGGGTTCTTTTACAGGCAGTTCCAAAGATATAGCTAACCTGCTGGTTCTCATAGACGAGAAGGCATCGGATTTGTTCAAAAAGATGCTTGCGGAGCCTAGGGCAATAGTAGTTGAGAAGCCAGAAGTTGCGAAGATGGAGCCTGTTCCCGCGAAGCCGGAGGTGGTAGTTGTTCAAAAGCCTGTCAAAACCAGCTTTTATGTTGCCGTTGGCTTGGACTTGGCTGGGGCTGGGCTGCTTGTTGCTGGATATTTGAAAGACAAAGATATGGCAGATGCTTACGATAAATATAAAAAGGATGAATATAATAAACCCAAAGGGCAGGCGGATTTTGATAATGCTTGGGATAACTTTGAAAGCAGCAAAACTAAAAGGAATGTGTTTTACATAGTAGGCGGAGTGCTTTTGGCTTCGGGGATAGGGGTTCATATATGGTTCTAAGATTTTTTATTTTCGCGGTTGCCTTTCTTATCTCTTGCACAAGCGAGGAACGCGATAGCGTTTGTGATGAGAAGAGCGTTTACTATAATGGCTGTGTGGGAGGCGTTTCGTCTAGTTCTGTGCCTAGTTCTAGCTCTGGGTCAACTCAAACTGAGATTATTCTCGTTGGCACTGTAACAGACTCACGAACAGTTGTTGAACTTTACGATGCGATTAAGATTGGTGAACAAATTTGGATTGCGAGGAATTTGAATTATACCGACTTTTCAAATTCAATTGGTAAATGTTATACCAACGCCGATGCCAACTGCACGTCTTATGGTCATCTTTATAATTGGGCAGAGGCTAAAACGGCTTGCCTTTACGGTTGGCATTTGCCTAGCGATGATGAATGGAATACGCTAATTGATTTTGCTGGTGGTGGTTCAGATGCGGTAAGAAAATTGAAAGCAGTTTATGGTTGGAGCGGTAGTGGCAGTGGTCTGGACACGTATGGCTTTGCGGCTCTGCCTGGTGGCTACGCCTTTCCGAATGGTGACCAGATCGGTTACACCGGCGCTGGCGGCACAGGTTGCTGGTGGACTGATACGGAGTACAATACCATCCGTGCTTACTACTGGAAAATTACTGGTAATAAAGTGGATAAAATCGATGCAGATAAGAGCGAGTTTTGTTCAGTACGTTGTGTGATGGGCGACTAGCGCGTTGTGTTAGCCGTTGTCTGAACCAGAATTACCAGAACAAAAAGAACGCCCATCTATAAATGCCTCACCAAATGTCTGTTAGACTTACTTCATAGAATTAAAGAATGAACAGAATAAAGCCAATAAAGGTGGTTCATTCTGAAAATACTGTAAATTCTGAAAAATAAGCTTAACAGACATTTGGTAAAGGTTTTATAGATGGGCATTTTTCATTGTTCTGTTTATTCTGGTTCAGACAATTTTCGCTACGCAGTTGCTGTGCGGGTTCGTTTGCGGAGGTGTTTTTCAATATCGGCAACGGTATAGCCTTTCTTTATTAGGTCTAGAATTTCGCTGTCTCTTTCCTCGCGCTCATCTTCCCTACCTTCCTCATACCTAACAGCAAGGGCTTCATCCATATTCCATTCACCTCTTATCAACATATTTAAAACCTCCGAACTATGCCTCTCTAGAAAAGATACTAAAATATTTTTGCTAATGCAAGTCTTCACCGCCAACTTTATAGCCTCGCGAAGCTCCATAGATTTCAAATTCTCTTTTATCTCAGCTATGAATTCCTCATAACCACTCAAAACCGAGCTTTTGCCTGCCATTTCTGCATTATGACCCTTATTTATGTTGTAAATCCTTACCACAAGCTCCAAATATAAGTCTGGGGTTTTAAACTTGTAGGAATCGGATAATTTAAGCTCCTTGTAATCTGGGAATTTTTTATCTCCGTTATACAGAACTATGAATTCGGGTGCAGGGATCATTATCCTTTTCTGCTTGTAAAGGTTTTTCCTGTCAACTATCATATCGTATTCTGCCGACAAATACTGAAGCATCCTCAGCGGCATATTGTTGTTGATTGAAGATTGGTGCTCGATGAGTACTATGAGCCTATCTTCCATCACAAAGGCTATATCGTTGATTTGATTCATATAAAGCACATCCGAGAGAGTTACTATCTCTATCTTTGTGCTTTCAGGGTAGCTTTTGCCACTGATTGCGCTATATAGCTCCAATAAGTTGCTTTTCTCGCTGAAAAGCCTTGTGAACACGCTATCCTTGTGATTGCGATTGGTTTTGACTTCTGTCATTTTTGAATCCTCCATTCTTTTGGTTACTTGTTAGACGTAAAAAAACGGAAAAAAAATTCAGAAAAGTGAATTTTGCAAACAACTGTTTGCAAAAATGTGCAGATTTTTCAAAAAAAGCTAATAAATGAGGTTCATTCTGTAAATCCTGTAAATTCTGCAAATTCTGGTTCAGACAAATTAAATCTGCTTGTCTTTGTTTACTATATTTCTTGATATGAGCAAATTAAAAACAATGGGAATTGTCAACAAGGGCAAAATCATGGCTACTGTGATGGACATGAGCAAAACTTATAATGTTGCGAACATCGCGATGTTTGTAGAAGCGCCGAGGTTGGATTCTGTAAAAATGGCAGAATTAAATCGAAAGGGATTAGACAAAAACGAGTATATGGTGTATCGTTTGGCGTTATTGAACAATGACGCAACCGAAGCATACGTTTTGCCAACCGAAAAAGAACCTGTCGTGACCGAGATTGAAAAAATCCGCGACCCACAATGGACATTGGAGGCGTTCAAACGTTTGGGAATAGATGTAAACAAACAATTTGTTAATTACTTTGGAGTTGAAAGCCCTCGCGACAACGCAATTATTGAACGCGATTGGCAGGCACCAATAATAAAGGCTTTTTATGAAAAAGCTGGTCAATTACCAAAAAACCAAACTCTGCTCTCAAAATTGTTTGGTAATAATGTTGAAAAAGATGAACAAGTTAATTTTGAAGAATTGGTAAAATGTTCGGAAATTATAAAAGAATTGTCAGATAATATCTCGTCAAATGCAAAAAAAATGAACGACAACCGCCGCGCTCACCCAAACAATAATAGAGCTTAGGGGTAAGGCATATAAAAAATTTTCTATTTTCCCTCTGTGGCAAAACAGTTTTACAAAGATGGCAATAAAGGACCCGAATCTGGCAAGTCGGTAAAGGTCTTTGATATTCCTGGACCCAAAAAAGCCGCTATTTTAATGGTGGCTCTTGGGCAGGAGGCTAGTTCCCATATTTTTAAGGCTTTGAATGAAAAAGACGTGGAAACTCTCACCGCCCAAATAGCGCGTTTAGAAGGTGTAACTCCTGAAATGCGCGAATATGTTTTGCAGGAATTTCAGCAAATAAGCCAAGCACAGGAATATGTTAGCCAGGGCGGTATTGATTTTGCGCAGCAAATTCTGGAACAATCGCTCGGTTCTCGCCGTGCCCGCGAAATTTTGGAAAAAGTGCAGAATAACATTCGCACCACTGGCTTCAATATGTTGGATAACATAGATCCGGTGCAGTTGATATCTTTTTTGGGCAAGGAACACCCTCAAACCGTGGCTCTGCTCCTCGCTCACATGAGACCAGACAAAGCAGCCGCAACAATTTCTGCTCTGAACCCAGATATGCAGGTAGAGGTGGCAACTCGCATAGCCACAATGGAAAGCATAAGCCCAGATGTTTTGCAGCAGGTGGAACAGCAATTATCGCAGATACTCAAAACCATGTTCACAGGCGATACAGCAGAAGTTGGTGGCGTTAAGAGCGTTGCCGAAATGCTCAATATGGTGGATAGAGGCGCAGAAAAGAACATACTTGGAACCCTTGAAAGAGATGACCCCGAACTTGCCACAGAAATTAAAGCCCTTATGTTTGTGTTTGAAGATATGCTTCTTTTGGACGACAAATCCATGCAGCTCGTGTTAAAGCAGGTGGATTCCAAAGACCTTTCGCTTGCGCTTAAAGGCGCAAACGAGCAAGTTTCAAACAAGTTCTTCACAAATATGTCTAGCCGTGCTGCCGAAATGATTAAGGAAGAAATTCAATTCATGGGACCGAAACGCCTTCGCGAAGTGGAAGAAGCCCAGCAGAAAATCGTTGACGTGGTTCGCCGTCTGGAAGCAGACAATGAAATAGTAATCAGCGGTCGTGGCAGTGAAGATGATATTATCGTATGATTTTTGTATTGCTCTTTGTTTCCATAGCTTTTGCTCAAATTCAAGATTTGCAGCAAGGTGATTTTTATTATGCGCTTCGCGCACAAGATTCAAAAGATAATATGACAAACGACAAAAACATAAATCAGGCAATAAATTATTACAACCTAGCACTCAAAGATTCCAGCGTAAAACAAGAGGCTGCCTGGAAATTGCTCAGAGCTTATTATTTTTTGGGTTGTTTTGCCACGCCAGAGGTAAAAAAGCGAATTCATGTTTTTGAAAAAGCCAAAAAAGAGGGCAAAATTTTTTTTGATGCTTACCCAAAAAATACGGAAATTGCTTATTGGTATTCAGTTAATTTAGGCTTGTGGGCAAGCCTAGTTAATCCAGCAATTGCCTTAAAAGCGGGCAGCATAAAGGAGACAAGGGAAATAGCTAAAATGCTAATAGCAAAGGAAAAAACCAACAAAGAAACGGCTGCTCGCGGCTATCAAATTTTAGGCAAAGCACATCAAAAGCTACCTAGCATAGTTTTTGTTTCAAGTTGGGTAAAAAGAGATTCCGCAGAATATCATTATAAAAAATCTCTGAGCTTAAATCCAAATGATTTGGGAACTCGTTTTTTTTTGGCGGAATATTACAAAGAAAATTCCAGGGAAAAAGAAATGGAAGAAGTGTTAAAGCCAGCACTGGGAAAACGCCCACATCCAGAGCATTATTTGGAAGATGAAAGAAATTTAATCAAGATTAAAAAATTGTTGAAATAATATCACTAGCCAATATTCAACTCTCTGAAATTCCCACTTCCGAGCAAAATATCTATGGGTAGTTTTTTATACTCATATTCATAAGGCGGGGCTTTCCAAGCGAAATCGTTTTTGTGGTGATGAAAAAGATATTTCAAAATTTGAATTGTTGTTTCAAAAGGCAAAAACTCCTCGCGTTCCAGCACGTGAATTTGCGCCCCGTGGCAAATTTGCCCCGCGTATTTGTGGAAAGTTGGCTGAAAATGGCTTTCTCTAAAATAAACCCCAGGCAATTTTAAGTTGTTTAGATAATCGCACATTTCAGGAGCTTCAATCCAAGGCGCGCCAAAAAGCTCAAAAGGTTTTGTTGTGCCGCGAGCCTCGCTGATATTGGTGGCTTCCAGCAGGCATTGCCCTGGATATACTATTGCGGTATCTAAAGTTGGCATATTTGGCGAAGGCATAATCCAAGGAAGCCCTGTTTCGTTGAACCACATATTTTTTTTATAACCTTGCATTTCCAAAACATAAATTTCCGAGTGTGGAAAACACTCTTCCTTGAATTGCAAAGCCAACTCCCCTATTGTTTTTCCGTGCCTAACTTGTATTGAATGCAACCCGACAAAACTTTTGTATTCCAAATCCAAAACAGGACCTTCTGTTATATGGCAGCCTATCGGGTTAGGGCGGTCTATCACAATAACTGGAATTCCCATTTTCTCCGCAGCTTTCATGCAGAGATAAAGTGTCCATATAAATGTGTAATATCTAGCTCCCACGTCTTGCAAGTCTATCAAAAGAACTTCCAAATCTTTTAGCATTTCGGGTGTAGGTTCTCTATGTTCTCCGTAAAGGCTATAAACAGGAACTCCAAGCCTTGGCTCAGTGAAGCCTTCCCATTCTATCATATTATCCTGTGTATGCCCCAAAATCCCATGCTGAGGTCCAAAGAGCGCAGCTAGTTTGAAAAGCCCCCCATTGTGTTTTTCCAAGGTTGCAAGAGTATGCCGCAAATCCAGAGTCACAGACGCAGGATGCAAAACAGCTCCCAGCCGTTTGCCTTTTAGTTTTTCTGGAAAATGTTTTTCCAAATGTTCAAGAGAGAGTTCTACCATAATTTTGCTACTCCACCCTAATCTTCGGCTTTGCCAGCCGGAGGGCGGCTTCCCACTCTTGTCTAACGGATTCGTATTCGCTTGGGTCGGCAAAAACGGCGTCTGTTCGCCATTCTAGATTTAGATTACAGGTATTGGAGGAACATTTTTTGCCGTTATCTAAAATTTTCATTTCTACAAACATATTTTTTGGTTTTTCGTTTTTCGTTTCAAAAGAAAGTTTGCCTTTTTGAGAAGTTACAGAAAGAGAATAATGAAATTTTGTCTCGTGCGGAATTCTTATCGGGTGAAAACGCTCCTTTACAGCCGGAAGGCGCATCAAAGAGCTTTCCCATAATGCGGGGTAGGGGCTGAATTGCGGAGAATTATATACAATGGTCAGTTTCAGCGGTTTGGAAAAATCTTCCACGTTTTGAGGCATAAAAGCCACAAGTTCAGAAGATTCCAAGCTCTGCGAAATCCACTTGGAAATATAATCGCTCTGCTCTTTTTGGTCTCTTTGCAAAAGCTCATTTCTAATTGCGCTGGCAAATTTACCCGTAAAAATAAGGCTATCTCTGAAATGCCCAATGCCCTTTTCATCTATGCGCAGGCGATGAAACATAAATGCCTCGTGCTCCTGATTTATTTCCAAAACAGGGGTGAGCGTGGAATAACTGGAATCACCTTTTATAACAAGAGCTACCCTGCCTTCCAAATCCAGCGGTATTGGGCGGCGGTTGCTAACCTTGTCGCTTGGGTCTATCCAAAGTTCGGGATAGTCTTTTGTTGCAGGCACATATAAAATTTCGTGGTTGAATTGCTGAATGGAAGAAAGTGCTTCGCTGCCGGCTTCTTCCAAATGTATCAAAGCCAAGTGGCTTTTAACCCCAATGGAGGCTAACATCTCTTGGAGCAGCAAACTTTGGTCTTTGCAATCGCCCTGTTTTTCTTTAAGGGTTGAAAGGGCGGGTTTTGGAATTAGAGAATGCCCGCCAAACCCTCTTTTGCTGTATTTTATATTTGCCCTAACCCAATCGGAAATTGCGTAAATGGCATTCAATTTGTTTTTTGTTCCAGCAACATCAAAAGCCTGTTCCCTCACCGGAACGGAATTTTTATACTGATGCTGAATTAAATTGGCATATTTCTCGCCCTCATCCTTCCACAAAATCTTGGCGGCAAGAACAACTCCGCTGCCAAAATCCTTATATGCTGGCATATAGGGTTCCTTGTGTATAACAACTGGATTATCCTGTTTCCATTCTATTCCACCAGAAAATCCTGTTCGCTCAATATCGCCATATTCATCATATAAAATTTTGGTTGTGTCTGCATAAACTTTAAAAACACTTTTTCCAACCGGATATTCTCGGCTAAATTTATAGTGAGTATAGGGAACTGAGCCATCTGCCTTTATTGCAGTGCGGCTTGCCACATAATAAATAAAATCTTTTGGAGAGAGTTGCAGTGGTAAATGTGCGGTTTGTGCTTCGTTATTGTGAGCATTTTCGGTTGAATAAGTAATATAAGCATTCTTCGGATTCCAAGAATATTTTAATTTGAAGGTGGAATCATAAACATCAAGAGCATTCACATAAATTCTATCCACGCCTGGCAAAAAGTCTATTGTCAATTCACTCAACAATTGAACACCGCTTGCATTCATCACTTGCAATAATCTCTGCTCCGTGCTAACCCAAGGTTGCCCAGAACCTGCCTTTACGCTTTCTTGCAAATAATGGGCAACAATTGGATATTTTTCCGTGATTAAATAATCCAAAGCTATTTTTTTTATATCCACAGGTTTTTGCCCCACTGGGTCAATGGATTTTTGAATTGCCTTTATATCTGCCTTGCCCAAAAACGCCTTTGTTGCGGAGAGATAGCTTTTTGCATCTTCGCTTTCGCTTTTTATGGCAAGTGCTTGGTTAAAAGTTTGCTCTGCTGCTTTGTAGCTCCTCAAATAAAAAAGGCTTTTTCCTTTGGCAACTAGCAAATCCGCATTTTTCTTGTCTTTCAACAGAGCTTCTTCGCTCACGGAAAGTGCCTCTTCGTTGCGGTTTAAAAACAATAGAACATCTGTATAAACCATAGCTAATTTTGAACTTGAACCGAACATTTTTTTCGCATCCAAAAGCAAATCCGCAGCTTCACTGTATCGGTTCAAACCCATAAAGGTTTTTGCAACATAAATTCCAAGTCTCTCCGTTGGATACTTTTCGTAAAGGGTCTGGGCAACTTCCAAAGAATATGCCCTTTGACCAAGCCCCCACAAAGCATCACTCAAATTTACGGTTGCCTCTTCATCATTTGGCATTCTTTTAAGCGCAAGTTCAGAGTACTCTTTTGTTTTTTTGAAATTGTAAAGAGACTTGTGCAAGGCACTCAAAATAAACAAGAGCTTTCCGCTTCTATTAACCAAATTCATTTGAGATTCAAAATGCGCAATTCCTGGACCATATAAATTCTTCAACTGATAAACAAAACCGCAATTCATTAAATAAAGGGTATCGCTTAAATCCATTGTATTGGCTCGCTCAAAATAACTCAGAGCCTCTATGGGTTTTTCCTCTACCAAACGCAAAAGCCCAATTTGATTCACAATCCTTGCGCTAAATCTATTTATTTTTGGATTTCCGTTTTTGTCAAAAGTTTTTTCAAGTTTAAGCCCATTTATAGCGCGTTCCATTTCTCCTTTGAACTTGTTATATAAAATTCCCTGTGTCCAGGAAATTGCCATAACCGCACGACCCTTGCCAAAAAAGAATTTCCCTTTGTAATTGAAATCAAACTTATTTGCAACAAAAACAATATCAAAATCCCAAACAAGCTCGCCGTTATTATTGCTCTTTTTAATGTTCAAATTTTCCTTGCCCGGCACAATGCCGTGGCGCATAAGCATTGCGTTGAACACATCTTCTGCATTCAAAAAATTCATATCTATCAATGCGCCATAAATAAAAAATCCAAGTTCTTCGCTTGCATTCACCAGTGTTAATTCTATATCTGGGTTTATTTCCCAATTATGCCAAAGAGAATCTTTAACGCTCCATTTTATTCCAAGCGCAGTAGAAGTAAATTCTTTTACCGATTCTTTCCCAACTTTTATTTCTGTTGTATCCGAACTGAGACCCCAAGAAGCATCTTGTTCCCGCTCTCCATCTTCTCCGGCAAGTTCTTGAGGCTCAAAATGACTATCCGCTGCTTTGACACGGCTACTCTGTTCCAAAGATGAAACTCGCTCTTTTTTAATCGGTGGATTTGAGGCGCAGGCAAATAAAGCCAGAGCGATAGCAAAAACAAAAAAACGGAGCATAATTATCTTCGCTCGCCGTCTTCTTTTTCCATATCGCTCAACATGTCTTCTTGTGTTCTCATTAAGTTTCTGAGCCTTGCAAAATAGTTTACACGCAATTGCCTTAAACTGTCAATTTCTCTGCGTAAATCGGTTGCTTGATTTTTTATTGTAGCGGATTCTTGCTCTGCTTTTGCCTTTGCCTCGGCAATTATCAAGTCTGCTTCCTTATTTGCTCTAGTTTTCACATCGTCTAAGGCTCTTGACATCAATACCGCTGCATCGCTTAGATTTTTCTCTATTTGGCGAAACTCATCAAGATTTTTTTTATCGTTGTTTATTGTTTTGAGCAAATCTGCTCTTTCGTCTAGCAAGCCCTCAAAGACGCTTGCAACTTGATTCAAAAAAGCCTGTACCTCAGCGGGGTCAAAGCCATTTACTTTTTTGCTGAACTTTTGATTTCGAATGTCTAAGGGTGTTAAATCCATTGCTACCCCAATTTACTGATAAAGTACCCCGCAGCAACAGCCGTGCCTATAACACCTGCCACATTTGGTCCCATTGCGTGCATTAAAAGGAAGTTCTGTGGGTCGTATTTTGCTCCAACGGTTTGGCTAACTCTAGCAGCCATTGGAACCGCGCTAACTCCTGCCGAGCCTATCAAAGGGTTAACAGGGTTGTTTGGCGAGAGAACATTCATAAGTTTGGCAAACAGCACTCCGCCTGCTGTGCTAACGCCAAAGGCAACAACGCCAAGAGCTATAATCATAATGGTTGTTGGGCGCAAAAATAAATCTGCCTGCATGGTCATGCCAACTGAGGTTCCGAGGAAAATTGTTACAACATTTATTATTTCGTTTTGCGAAGCCTTGACAAGCCTCTCCACAACACCACATTCCCTTAGCAAATTGCCAAGCATAAGCATAGCTATAAGAGCAGAGACATCTGGAACAATTATTATACAAGACACCATAACAACTATGGCAAATACTATTCTCTCCAAACGGCTAACGGTACGCAGGGATTTCATCCTTATTTTGCGCTCGTGATCGGTGGTTAGGAGTTTCATAATGGGTGGCTGAATCAATGGAACCAAAGCCATGTAGGTATATGCTGCAACTGCAATGGGACCGAGCAAATGTTTAGCCAATTTGTTGGAGAGGAATATGGAAGTTGGACCATCTGCTCCACCTATAATACCGATGCTCGCTGCTTCGCCAAGGGTAAACACTCCGGTTACAACGGCAACAAAAGCTGTAAAAAGAACACCGAGCTGCGCGGCACCGCCCAAAAGCAAGGTGCGCGGATTGGCAATCAAAGGACCAAAATCTGTCAAGGCACCAACGCCGAGGAATATAATGGGCGGGAACAGTTCCAATTGAACACCTTGGCTAATGAAGTAGTAAAGACCTTCAACGGGAACAAACATTCCTTGAATGTTCCAACCGCCATCGTAAAAAAGACGGGTTGGCAAATTTGTTAAAAGAGAGCCAAAAGCTATAGGCACAAGCAATAAAGGCTCAAACTGCTTTTTAATGCCAAGGTACAAAAGCACGCTTGCAACTACCCACATAATCAACATTGAGCCGGTTATTGAACTAAAACCCATGTTGGCTATCATATCTTTGATTGTTTCCATTATATCCTCTTTTGTTCCGATTATTTCTCTATTACTTTGCTCTGTGCGCTGGAATCTATTTTGCTGGGGTTATCTAAAACCACAAGTTCAATATGCGCCGTTGGAATGAACATAAATTTGCCATATTTCATTATGGATATAAATTTTTGATCAGATTCCATTCTTCTGCACAAGCGAATGTACTCTTCTTTGGCTTTTGCTACATCTGCCTTAAAATAAAACTTAATTTTTTCACCAGAGTTTAAACTTATGGTGATTGTGTAATTATCAAGCGCATTACCATCAAAAGCAGATGCCATAAAAACCTCTTAGCCTATTGTGAGCAAAGCCTGCCCTTCTGCAACAGCTTCGCCTTCTTTTACGTTTATTGCCTTAACCGTGCCTGCGGCAGGAGCATATATTGGAGTTTCCATTTTCATAGCTTCCAAAACTATTACCTCTTGATTTTGGCTAACAGAAGCACCAACAGCAACCTTTATTTTCATAACTTGCCCAGCCATTGGGCTAAGTACGGAACCAGCTCCTGCGGGTGCCGGAGCGGCAGGTGCTGCCACTGGTGGAGGTGCTGCAACAGGGGCTGCTGCTTGCACTGGGGCAATTGCAACTGGTGCAGGTGTGCTGGCATTTTCGCCAAGAACTTCAACGGCAACATCATAAGTTTTGCCTTCCAAAGTGATACGGAGTGTTTTCATAATTTTTCCCTGGGTTAAACTTTGTGTGTATGGAGCGAGACTCTGCCTTGAATAGTCCAAGTCCAATCCATTGTGTTAAGAGGTTTGAATTTCACAACGCTAACTTGCGCACCGCCAAAGGCGTGTGCCGCTGCCGCGCTTATTATTGCAACAAATTGCTCATCGCTCATGCCCGGATGAATTGTTTTTGCTCCAGATGCTGAAGCCACCACCGCTGCCGATTTGGGCTGGGCTGGTTTTGCCTGTTCTGCAAATCCAAGAACCTTTACAATATAGCTAACTAAGCTAATCATGCCCCATAAACCCGCCAAAACGCAAAGCACAAGTATAAATCCAAGCGACTGAAAACTGAGCAATTCTCCAACTCCGTAAGTTGAAATATTGCCATTGTGCGCTTTATATGTTTCGCCGAGCTTTACCTTTGAGAGATTTTCCTGTACTCCCACATTACCAACTGCTTCTTCCATAACCTTTTTGGCTATGGCAGATTCAGTGTAGGTTTTGTAAAGAACCTGCTCGGTTCCTTCGTGAGACACAACCTTTACAACGACGAGTGAATCCATTTTGCCGTCTTTATGGGTTGCCCATTGGTAATGACCAATAACCTTGCCTTCTTTGTCTTTTACATCCAAAACACTGCTAAGTCCAACCTGCTGAACGGTTGGCATCGGCATAGGTTGAACGCCTTCAATTTCATTTCCATTTTCTGCTTCTGGGTTCATAATGGTATAAGTCCGTGTTTTTTAGGTGGGCGCGTAGAGCGTTTGGTGATTGAGAATCGCAAAGCAATCGCTATGTGACCTTTTGTTTCCGAAGGCTCTATAACATCTGTTATCATATTGGTTTCGGCAGCCTGCCAAGGGCTTGCGAATTTGCTGTGATATTTTTCAATAAGCTCTGCTTTTTTGGCTTTAGCGGCATCGTCTCCTTTCTCCGCTTTTACAGCATCTATTTCTTTTTTATACACAACGGGAATTGCTCCCTCTGCACCCATAACCGCAATTTCTGCGCAGGGCCAAGCATAAACAAAATCTGCTCCCATGTCTTTTGAGCACATTGCGAGGTAAGAACCGCCATAAGCCTTGCGCATAATAACGGTGACTTTTGGAACTGTGCAAGCTGCATAAGCAAAAAGCATTTTTGCTCCGTGCCTTATTATGCCGCCTCTCTCCTGAGCAAGACCGGGCATAAAGCCGGGAACATCAACCAAATTCACAACAGGAATGTTAAAGGCATTGCAAAAACGAATGAACCTTGCACCTTTGTCGGAACTGTCTATATCTAGGCAACCGGCTTTCACTGCGGGTTGGTTTGCTATTATGCCAACAACCATGCCTTCTATTCTGGCAAAACCAACAACTATGTTTTTGGCAAAATCTTTTTGAACTTCCATCCACTGCCCTTTGTCTGTTATGGCTTCTATAACCTTATACACATCAAAGCCAGACTTGGAATCCGCAGGTATAATATCGTTAAGAGCCAAGTTTTTGCTTTCGGATATTGTAGCTGGTATGTTATGCGGAGGGTCTTGCAGGTTGTTTGAAGGCAAAAAACTGAGCAATTTTTTTGTTATGGCTATTGCATCTTTATCGTCTTCGGCAACAAAATGTATGTTTCCGCTCACGCTTGCGTGAGCCTCGGCAGTGCCAAACTGCTCAACTGGTGCCTCTTGACCTGTGGATGCTTTGATAACGCTAGGACCGCATATAAACATTTCTGCATTTTTGCGAGTTTGAATTAAAAAATCTGTTAAAGCGGGGCTATATGCCGCGCCGCCAGCGCAAGGTCCGGCTATAATTGAAATTTGAGGAACAAGACCGGAGGCTTGAACATTGCGGTAAAATACCTGTCCGTAGCCGCTCAGTCCCCATATACCTTCTTGAATTCTCGCTCCACCGGAATCGTTTATGCCTATTATGGGGAAGCCTAGTTCGCAAGCTTGGTCTTGAATGTCGCAAATTTTTTGAGCGTGCATTTGGGAAAGGCTGCCGCCGCTAACCGTGAAATCTTGGCTAAACACCGCAACAGGACGACCATCCACATTGCCCACTCCGGTTATAACACCATCGCCGGGTAATCTTTTTGCCGCAGGCTTTGCCTGGTCAACGTGCATTCCAGCTTCTTGAAAGGAGCTGTTATCGCAGAGGGCTTCTACGCGCTCACGTGCGGACAACTGACCCTTTTCGTGCCGTTTTGCGATTTTGTCTGCGCCACCGCCGAGCTTTGCTTCGGCACGTCTGGCATTTAGTTCTTCTAACAATTCTGGTTTTATTGGCATATTATATTCCTAAGCTGGTGTGCAAAATTCTGTTAAAGCAGAACCTGTTGATTTTGGATGCAAAAAGCCTATGTTCATATTGCCTGCGCCTTTGCGAGGAGCTTTATCTATAAGAGCCACTCCCTTAGACTCGGCATCTTTCAATTCTGCCGCTACATCGCTGCTTTCGTAAGCTATGTGGTGCAAACCGCCCCTGCCCTTGTTGCTTTCAATGAATTTGGCAACGGTGGAATCTGGAGATGTTGGCTCCAAAAGCTCAATCCAAACGCCTCCAACGCCAAAAAACGCAGTTTTAACCTTTTGATCGGCAACCTCTTCTATGTGGTCTAATTTTAAACCAAGCACATTTTCGTAATAGGGGCGAGCTTCTTCTATAGAAGGAACCGCTATGGCTATATGGTCGATTTTTTTGATCATTTTTACACCTCTTTTGGAAACGTATTATGAATATAGAAAAAAATTTGCCGAGCTTGCCCCAGAAGCTCTGTTTGGATAAAAAAGAGCCTCACTGGGAGGCTTATTTTACATTTATTTTGTTTTTTTTGAAAAAAAATGCACAAAAATGTCAACAGTTGTTTGCAAAATAACGATTTCTGAATTTTTTTTCCGTTTTTTTACGTCTAACAAGTAACGAAGAAAAAACGGAGGTTCAATATGACCGAGATAAACACCAACCGCAAATACAAGTCCAGTGTTTTCACGCTGCTGTTCGGCGAAAAAAACAATCTGCTGGAGTTGTACAATGCGATAGAGAACACCAACTACGGCAGCGATACCGATGTTTGGATTACCACGCTTGAAGATGCCCTCTTTATGGAGCAAATAAACGACATCTCCTTTGTGATAGAAGGCAAGTTCGTGGTTATGATTGAGCACCAATCATCGATGAATCCGAATATGCCGCTAAGGATGCTTATTTACATAGCAAGGGTTTACGAGAAGATAGTCAGCAGCGACAATCTCTACGGCACTAAAAAAATAACCATTCCGAAGCCTGAATTCATAGTGCTTTACAACGGAGACGAGGAATGCCCCGACAAGCAGGTACAGAAGCTATCCGATATGTTCAGCGAGCCTCTGCCCGAAAGTCTTGCCAATCTTGAGCTTGTGGTAACCGTTTACAACATAAACAAGGGCAGGAACGAGGAATTTGCTAAGCGCAGCGAAAAGCTGAAAGGCTACGAAATTTTTGTATCTTTAGTGAAGGAATATGCCAAGTCAATGGATAAGGGCAATGCTATAAAGCAAGCCATTGGCGATTGCATACGCCAGGATGTGCTTAAAGACTTTTTGAAGGAACACGGATCGGAGGTGCATAATATGTTGTTGAGCGGCTGGAATTGGGATGATGCCAAGCGGGTTTGGCAGAGGGAAGCTATGGAAGATGCTCTTGATAAAAGAGACAACGAAATTCTTGACCTCATAAAGAAAGGCTATACTGCCGCCGACATTGAGAATTATCTTCTCAAACAAACCCGCACAGCAACTGCATAGCGAAAATTGTCTGAACCACGATGCCCCAGATTTGAGGATTTACAGGTTTGCATATCGTGTTGCATAATTTTGCGAGTATTTTCTACACGAAAGGATTCACTATTTTCAGCGAATTTTCTATAAATTGTCCATTTTGCATATCTTCGGAATATAAAATTGAACTATTGCTTTCTAAGGCAGATGCCAAAACTAAAGAATCCCACCAAGAATAACGGTACTTTTTTCTTATGGCAAGAGCTTTTTTTGAGATTAAAACACTAATGGGAAATATTTGTACGCTGTTTATTATTTCATTTATATACTGCTCTATTTCAGAGTGTTCAATTTTATGTTTTGATAAAACCGAATAAAATTCATTTAAAACCTGTACGCTTATACATATTTCTTTTTCAGCGAAATCTTCTCTCAATAATTTTACAGTAATCTTTTGTTTAGTCAAATCGTCTGAGTTATATGCATAAACGAGAATATTTGTATCAAGGAAAATTTTATCGTTCATATAGTTCGTCTCGAGTCCAAGTACGCTTGCCTAAATGTAATGGTTTGTTTTTCATTAGAGAATTTTCAAAATTCCAAGCACGGATTTTTGAATCGTTTTTTGTTTTTGCTTGTAAGAAAATTATGAAATCGTGGATTTGCGGAATACACTCCTTCGGAAGAGTTTCAATTTCGGCGACTAATTCTTCTGTTGACATATAGTTAATATACAAAATAAATATTGAGCTTGCTCTTGTGGCTATTGTCAGAACCCCGATTCACAGGATTAACAGGATTTCGCTATACCGCCGAGTAGCGAAGTCCCTTAGTCTTTTATACAACGGACTGAAAATAATTGGGATTTATCAAAATATCCATCTTTATACCACGCTTTATATTTAAATCCATGTACATCCAAGTACCAGTTGTATGCTTGTTTAGCATCATATTCGTCGTCTGCCCACCAACTTCCAAAATCGCCTACACCGCTAAAATTTCCATTTGGGTTACAGTCTCCACCAGGCAGAGCTGAGAATCCATAATCATCCGTACCATTATTATTAGTCCAGCCATTTGTTGTTTTTAGTTTTCTTCCTGCTGCACGGATCCCACCTGCGAAATTTGCTAAAATTTTCCATTCATCATCTGTTGGCAAATGCCAACCCTGAGGACACGCCTTTTTTGCTGTCTCCCAATCGTATAACCTACCATAAGTTTCATCATAACATTTACTGCCCTGTATATCATAATTTAAATTCTCTGCCATCCAAATTTGACGTCCAATTTTTACTATACGGTATTTTTTTTTGTCACGTTTATCTATAAAATTTTCTTCTACTGTAATTCCCATTTTTACTTCTTCCGCTATTCTATTGAAGAATTTATCTTTAAGTCTAGAAAGAAAATTTCCAAATATAAATGATAAAATCGTAATAATAATGCCAAATAAAATTGTTGCTACAATAGATGCCACAATCGCTTTCCAAAATTCTAATTCTTTAAACCAATCAATAATCATAGATATCAAGCCTTTAGTATAATTCCAATTTATACATACAACTATACAAATTGCAATACAAATAAATGAAAGAATTATTACATTTTTTTTATTCCATTTCATAAAACAAAGTTCTCCTATTCCTCCTTTACTTGCCTTGCCAAACCCAAGAGGAAACAACGGTTTGACAAGGTTTTTGCACAACGCAAATTCTTTCAACAACACCGCCTGCTTCGCTAGCGGCGGGCACGTAAAGTGCCTTCAGTCCTGGAGACAACGAACACTAAACAAGTCGTCGCTCTTAACGCTGTTGCGCCTGACTACACTCTCGTAGCTGTAGCCCATGAACCGGCCGTAGGCGTAGTAAGCATTGAGCTCAGTAGCACTCCACCAGTAGCCGAAGTTGCCGACAAGGCCGAAACTGCCACCTGAATTGCCGTTGCCGCCCGGCAGAGCCGCAAAACCATACGTGTCCTGACCATTGCCACTGTTATTCCACCCACTAGTCGCTTTCAATTTTGTTCCAGCAGTTGAAGCTCCGCCAACTGCTGTCATCAATGCATTCCAATCATCATCGCTTGGGATATGCCAACCATCGGGGCAAATACCCTTGTGCTTTACAGTTATTTGCCCAGAGCAAGATTTGGAGTTGCAGTCAGCAGGCAGAGCCATTGCCGTTGCCCAGTTGTAAAGCCTGCCGTAAGTCGTGCAGTTAGCAGGTTCGTTCTTGTAGCACACGCTGCCAGTTGCATTATAATTCAAATTTCTTGCCATCCAAGTTTGCGTACCAATTACAACCGTCTTATAAGTCTCGCCTCCGTAAGTTACAGGAGTACCGTAATTAACCCCAGATTGAGTTGGAACAGAGCTTGATGACGAAGGTGGCGGTGGAGCAATAGAGCTAGAACTAGGGGCTGCCACGCTTGACGAAGAAGAAGGTGGCAGAGCAACATACGATGAACTGCTGGGCACAGAACTTGATGACGAAGGTGGAGGCGGTGCGGCAATAGAGCTAGAACTAGGAGCTACCACGCTTGACGAAGAAGTTGGCGGAGGCGAGGCAGCAGAGCTACTAGGCTCGCCAGATGAGGAACTGTTGCGAAAGTTTATACCGTGCGGATCGTCTGGGTTGTCTCGCTCGCCCAGCTCGGTGCAAGACACAAAAAGAAACGTAACCGCGAAAAGAAAAAATCTTAAAACCATATATGCAACCCTACCCCCGAAGCCAAAGACAAACTGCCAACAACATAAAGAGTGTTCCTGCTGCCTTGGCTGTCTTTAGCATCCTTCCAAGCATTATCGTAGTAATAATCCGATTTATCACCTGCCTTGTATTTATCCAACGCTTCCGCCATATCCCTGTCTTTCGAATATCCAGCGTAAATAATCGCCGTACCTAGCACCTCCAACCCTACGGCAACCCAAAAACTGGTTTTGGTAGGCATCTCAAACCTAGGAACAGCATTTTCCTGTACTGGCGTTGGTGCCTGTGCTACTGGTTGTGGTGCTGGCTCTGCTTCCGGCACATAAACAACTCCCGGCATATTGCCAAACATCTGAGGTGCCTCTCTATTCAAAACTTTAAGCAAGCCAGACACATTTTTAGACTGCCCAGTAAAGGAACCTATTAAAACACCGCTTCCACTGTTGTACAACTCCATACTGATAGTCAAATTACCCCCAAAACGCCCCAGCCTCGCCTGCCCGACATAAGCCGCAGTCACTTTCCTCCCTATCTCCGCCATACATTGCGCCTCTTTGCAAACCTTTCTTGCATTCTCCTTTGAACCCAGCTTATCTATTATGCTCTGCACACTCATAACGGAATATCTATCATTGGGCAGCATTTTAACAGCAATCTCACGCAATCTATCAGTCAAATAAGTCAAATCCGTAAATTCCAGCGAAGGCTCACCATTATCCTCGGTATTCAATATCGCAAGCCGCTGCTTCTCTTCCTGCCCATAGGCAGCAAGGGCAAGGAGCAATAGGATGAAAAGCGGCAGAGAGGGAAAAATAGTACGCATATTTATCGTAAAGGTAGAAAAATCCCTGCCTTTATTCTGTAAATCCTGTAAATTCTGCGAAAATAAGTTTTTTAACAGACATTTGGTAAAGCATTTATAGATGGGCTTTTCTCACCATTCTGTTTATTCCGGTTCAGACAATTAAAAAAATGCACATTTTTGCAAACACTTGTTTGCAAAATTCACTTTTCTGAATTTTTTTTCCGTTTTTTTACGTCTAAGTAAGTAGAGAGAAAAAAACGGAGGATTCAAAAATGAGCAATTGTCTGAACCAGAATTCACAGAATTTACAGGATTATCAGAATAAAACCGGAGATGGGTTTACATATAGGATAATTGGTTGTGCTATGAAGGTTCATAGTACGCTTGGGAATGGTTTTCAAGAAGTGATTTATCAGAGATGTCTTGCCATTGAGCTTGGCAGGGCGGGTTTGGAATTTGAGAGGGAAAAGGAACAGACCATATATTATGAAGATATTGCGGTTGGAACACGCAGAGCAGATTTTGTAGTGGAAAACAAAGTGATAGTTGAACTGAAAGCACTGACAAATTTAGAGGATGTTCATTTGTCGCAAGCAAAGAATTATTTAGAAGCATATAATTTTCCAATAGGTCTTCTAATCAACTTCGGAAGCAAAAATTTGGAATACAAATTTATCTTCAACAAGAAATTTAACCAGAAATCACAGAATAAAGCCAAGAAATGAGGTTCATTCTGAAAATCCTGTAAATTCTGAGAATTCTGGTTCAGACAATGGTAAGCAAAAATATTTTAGTATATTTCTTGGAGAAGCACGCTTCGGAGGTCTTGAATATGCTTTTTACAGAATGGAATCTTGACGATGCCATCGAGGTTGCGAAGGAAGAGGCTCGCGAGGATACTCGTGAAGAATGCAACGCTGAACATCGGCAGCAAATGCGAGAATTGTTCTCTCTTTTGCGTCAAGGCTATTCTGTGGACGAAGCCGAAAAAAAATTCGCCGCTCCAACAAAAATCCATCAATAAACGCTCACAGCTTCAATCTACGTTGCCTGCTTCGCTAGCAACGGTGCGTAAAAGCGCCTAGTCTTGAAGACGACGAACACTAAACAAGTTGTCGCTCTTATTGACGTAGTTCCTGCGTACATCCTCGTAGTCGTAGCCCATGTGAAAGCCGTAGATGTTCTAAACCACCCCCAACACAATAAGCTGAACATTCTCAACACCCTGATAAACATTGGTGCGAGCCTCAAAAACTAGATTAACGCTGCCTTTTTGCAGGAAATTTGCCAGATGGGGCTTGTTGAAGGCAATAGCGGAAAGGGAGGTTCTGCCTTGTACGGCGTAAAAACGCAGGTGACCGCCTTTTAAAGATTTAAAGCTGCGGACTGAAATTTGCCTCGCTAAAAATATGGGGTAGCTATTTTCGTTTCCAAAAGGCTCTAGTTTTTTCAATTCATTCAAAAAAGGCATATTTATTTCAGAAAGCGAAACTTCTAAATCGTATTTAATGCTCTCTTCCATCACAGGCTCAAAACCCTGAATATTTGCCTGCTCTTCCATGCTCGTTCTAAGCTCGCTTATTTTTTCTGCCGGAATATTAAAACCCGCAGCCTTTATGTGACCGCCCCAGCGGAGAAAAAGAGACCTGCATGGGAAAAGCGCACCGTGCCAGTTAAAAGAACCGGCGGAACGCGCGCTTGCAACCGCAATACCGTTGCTTTGGACGGAAATTATCGCTGTTGGGCGTTTGTATTCCTGAGCTATTCTTGCAGCTACAATTCCTATAACGCCTATGCTCCATTCCAGAGAATCTATTATCAAGACTTTTGGTAAATTATTTTCATAAATCTCTTCAAGCCTCTTAACCGCTTGCTGGTGAATATCCAGCTCTATTATTCTGCGTTTGGTATTGCACTCCACCAGCCTTTCATAAAGGCTTTCTATTTCTTCCCTATCTTTGCACAAAAGAAATTTTAGAGAAATATCTGGACCTTCCATTCTGCCTGGGGCATTTAAAAGCGGTGCCATGCGGTAATGAATATCATTGCTGTTCACTAGGCTTTTATCTGTGCCAAGTTTTTCGTATAGAACTTGTATTGCGAGGCAGTCGGAATTTGAGAATTTGCCCATTCCCTTTCTCACCAAAAAGAGATTTTCCGCATTCAAGGGAACTATATCTGCCAAAGTGCCAAGCGAAACCAAAGGCAAATATCTCTCCAAATCGCTCAAAGGTTTGTTCGTTTTTTGATAAAGGGCATATAAAAATTTATAAGCAACTCCAGCCGCGCACAAGCATTTATTTGGATATTCGCAATCTTCCAAAAAAGGATCTAAAATAGCATCTGCCTCTGGCAAGCCCTCTCCCGATGGTCTGTGATGGTCTATAACCAAAACCTGCATCCCAAATTCCTTTGCCGATTTTATCTCCTCTTTTGCGGTTATGCCTGTATCCACCAGAATTAAACACTCCGCTCCAGCATCTCGGAGTTTTTGCAAAGTTCCAGCAGAAAGCCCGTAGCCACCGTCAAAACGGTTAGGAAGCATCCAGTTTGCGAAAAGCCCCCAGTCTCCCAGCGCTCCAGCCAAGATTGCCGAACTGGAAATTCCATCCAAGTCGTAATCTCCGTAAATCCACACCTTCTTTTTGTTTTCACGGGCAGCCAAAACAAATTCTATTGCCTTGTCCATGTTTTTCATCAAAAAAGGGTCATGTTCGCAAGGTATTTCCCAGTTCAGCCATATATCCGATTCTTCGGGTGTTTTAACACCTCGCAAAACCAAGATTCTAGCGAGCAGAATAGATACCTTATGCCTTTTTGCTATTTCCAGCGATAGTTGTGCGTTTGTCATATTTCCTTTTGCGCCATTCTAAGCGCCATATTTTGAATTGCATGCTCTGTTGTGAATTTTTTTGCAAGCACAGCCCGCAAAAGAAAATTAATGCTTTGTATATGAATTAAATATTCAGGGTTATTTGTTTTCAGCAGATACAGAGCTAGCCCTTCTAAAAAAAATGCAACGGTATTTATGGACTTATCTATTTCTCGCGCATATAAAATTGCAGCAGAAGCATCTCCACTCAGAGCGTGATTCGCGTAAATGGAAATTTTTTCCTTTAATTCCAAATAATTTGAATCAAATGCAAGCATAGCTTTTCCAGGAGAACCAGCGGCAAATTCCAAAATGCCCTCTGCTGGCGCAGAATAGCCATAAGCCGTTAAAATTCGGGATACTTCGCCATTGCTTGCAACAGGAACCGAAAAACAAGTTGAGCGAGAGCGTATGGTTGGCAAAAGCAAATGCCTGGATGCAGCGGTTAATATGAAATATGTGTTTGGGGGAACATCCTCAAATGTTTTCAAAAGTTTATTTGCAGATGGCTCATTCATCAAATCTGCATTTGTTATTATAACAACGCGGTTGCCGCTAGCTTTCAATTCAAAATTTTTCAGTAAATCTTCCACCATCCCCACAGATATAATGGCAGATTCTGTTATATATCCTGTGTGAAAGGGATTTTGAATGAATTTCTGCGAAAGTTCCGCTGTTTTTGCATCTATTTTTACAAGAGTATCTCTGTCTTTGGCTTCGCCGTCTAGGGGAATTAGCCAAATAAGAGGTTCGTTGCTCTGCTCGCAAAGCATTTTTGCGAGGTCCATAGCTATGAGTTTTTTCCCTATTCCGGCAATGCCATCCAAAAGCAACATCTGAGGAAAACGCTCTTGCTCAAAAGCGTTCTTCAAGGCATTCCAAACTGGAATGGACTCAGCGGATATATTGGAGGAGTGTGTCAAATTTTAAACTGCCTCACTGTATTTTTCATTTCTTCTGCAAATTTGCTCAATTCGGCTGCACTTATATTCACCTGTTTTGCGCTTTGAGCCGAATCTTTTGCAACATTGCTCATGCTAACAACATTCTGGTTCACGTTCCCAACGCCCCTTGCTGCATCACTTGCGTTTCTAGAAACATCATTTGCGCCTTTGGCTACCTCGCCAATGGCAGAAACAACTCGCTTTGCTCCCGCGTTTGCCCTTGTGACATTGTTTGCTATTTCGTTTACGCCTCTGGCTACCTCGCCAATGGCAGAAGCTACTCGTATTGCCTCTGTGTTTGTTTGCGCCACATTGCTCGCAATTTCATTGCTCGCCTTGGTTTGCTGCTCAACATGCCCTGCTATTGCTTCAACGCTTTGGTTTATTTTGGCTATTATTCCAGATACATCGTTTATAACCTCAACTGCTTCGCCAGTGCCTTCTTGAATGTTTCCTATTTTGCGAGCAATATCGTCTGCGTTGTTTGCGCTTTGTTGCGCAAGCTCCTTTATTTCTCCGGCAACAACGGCAAATCCTTTGCCGGCATCGCCTGCGCTTGCGGCTTCAATGGTAGCGTTGAGCGCGAGCAGGCTTGTTTTATCGGCTATTTTTTTTATGAGAATTGTAACCTTTCCTATTTCTTTGGCTGCTACGCCCAGCTTGTCCATAACTTTTGTGGCATCGCCGCTTTTGGCAATTGCGTTTTCTGTTATTTTGTGCGCGCCAAGAGCATTGTCTGCAATTTGGCTTATGCTTGAACTCATTTCTTCAATAGCAACCGCTATTGTGTTCATATTTGCGCTCATCTGCTTTGCTGCTCCGGTAACCTCGCTTGCATTACCGCTCGCTTGCTCCGCTCCGCTTGCCATCGCACTTATATTCACCGCCATTTGCTCGGTTGTGTTTGCCACTTCGTTTGCATTATGGCTCGCCTGCTCCGCTCCGCTTGCCATCGCATTTATATTCACCGTCATTTGCTCGGTTGTGCTAGCTATGGATGTGCTCTGAGATACGGTTTGCTCGCTGCCTCGCTCCAAAGAATTGCTCACTTCTGTTAAATGCTTGGCGGTTTCAGAAAAATCATTCGCATTATCGCTTATTTCCTTCATGAATTTTTGCAGCAAATCCAAAAAATCGTTGAATCTACCGGACATTTCGCCAATTTCATCACGAGATTTAATTTTAAGTCGCCAAGTTAAATCGCCGCTGCTCACTTGTTTTATTCCATTCACAACAACTTTTATTCCCTTGCTTATTCTACTCCCTAGCACAAAAGAAATTACTATTGACAATACAATTGAAATTGCTATTATAATTAAAATAGACCTCAAATCCATTTTGTCTAAGCTCTTCAAAGAACCTACGCTCATAAGATACCAGCTTGGAGTATTTGGAACGGCTATAACCGCAATATACATACTGTCTCTGAATTTAATGCCTTGCTTTTCCAAAATGGATTTATCCAAATTCAGGTCTTGCAAAATATTGTCTTTCATAACCTTTGACAAATTTTTGTGTATTATGTATGAACCGTTAGCATCTATCAAAAAACTTTCTCCATCTTCTGTCACTTTACGCGCATTCACTATTTCCGTCAATTTATCCAAAAGTACATCTATGCCCACAACTCCGTTGATTTTACCGGTGCTATCGTAGGCGGTTTTCACAATGGTCACGCAAATTTTATGAGTTTCGGAATCTTCGTAAGGATCTGTTATGGTAATTTTGCCTGGGTTTTGCATTGCAGATATAAACCAAGGTCTTTTCACGTGATTCCAATCAGGTTCTTCTTCATAAGGATTCCAATTTGTTCCGCTGGCAAACCAACCGCCTTCATAACGGGTAAGAGCTGTGCCGTAATAAGCATCGAGAACGGAAGGTTCTGCTTTAGCCATTTTGCTCAAGATATGCGTGTTTTGTTCATAGCTATATTCGCTTGCAAAGGAGGCTATGTAATTTGCCATATTCACGGTAGGAGCAAGGGCATTTTGAATGTCTGCGTTTAAATATTGCATTGTTCTTTTTGCAATTTCTTCTAAATGTTCGGTATTTGCTTTTTTTGAACTTAATAAAAAAATAACTAAGAATGCAGCAGAAATAACAAATGCAAGTCCTATGCTAAGTGCATGAATGCGAAATCGTATGGAATAGAAAAATTTAAACACTTATTCTCCAGCATAATATGGTTAAGGAGAATATAGTAAATTTCTAAAAAATTCCCACTGCGCCGTTGCCATTTTTTCTAATGTATAATTTTTGCCGTGCTCCACGCAAGCGTTTCGCATTTGCTCGTATTCCGGGCTTCCAACCATTTCACAGCACTCTTTTAATTGCTGCTTCCAAGCATTTAAATCTTCTAATTGCAAAACCCAGCCGCATTTGTTGCTCGCGTTGTTGATTATATCTTGGGGACCTCCTTTATCGGTTACCAAAGCAGGAGTTCCGCTTGCTATGGATTCCACTATAACATTTCCAAAAGTATCTGTTGCGCTGGGGAATAAAAAGAAGTCTGCATTTGCATAAAATTCCGCAAGTTCCTTGCCCACTTTCACGCCTGCAAAATGTACGTTTGAAAATTCTTTCATGTTCTCTTTCAATGTTTCCAAATACCAACCGCCGCCAACAAAAATAAGCTCTGCATTTTTATTTTCCTTGCAAAATTCTTTCCACAACTCTTCCAAAAAAGGAATATTTTTTTCAACGGAAATTCGCCCAACATAAAGGAATGTGACTTTGGAAGTATTTTGTTTTCTAAGCGAAGGCGAAAAATTTTCAAGAGGTATTCCCCTTGGCAGTACTTTTACATGTTCTGGTTTCACTTTTATTTCTGTTTCCAAAATTTTACGATATGCTTCGCAGGGGCTAATTACAGGCGTGGTATTTTTGTAAAAAAAACGCAAATAAGAAAGCACGTAGCGCCGCATCCAGGCTTCTTTCACCAGCGAACGAGTGTAGTTTGGAACATCTGTGCGGTAGTGGCTCAAAACTTTCATGCCCATTATCTTAGCCGCTATGCCAACCATCCAGGCTCCGGGGCTTGGAGTTTCAAGCTCCATTAAATCTGCCGGATAGCGTTTCAAAAATTTTATCACAGGAGCAAGATAAGGAAAAGCTAATTCGGAATCTGGATAGCCGAGCTGTTCCATGCTTGTGGCACGGGGAAAAAGAACCACAAAACCATTTTCAACAACACCGTTTGCGCGTGTATGAAATGCGCTACCCCAAAGGTGCGCTTTTCTGCCTTTTGAATTGAGGCAAGGCACAAGGGAACGCAGGCTATTGGCTATGCCGTTCACTTCATCTAAATTGTCGGAATAAAAAATCACGGAGAAATTTTCGGGCTGTTTTTTTCTTTTTTTATACGTTTTTCGCAGTTTTAAAAGAGAGGGAAAATTCACAAAAAATTGCCAAAATAAATGTATTAAAAGCAAAGTAGTTCGCACATTTCCTGGGCGGTAATGCGGTCCTTGTTTCATGGATTTGAACACAGAAGTGACCGTGCGCCCTTCTATGGGCTTGCGAGTGTCGCCGCCATTAAGCGGTTTGCGCGGTGCCTTCATCACTTTCAAGTTAGAAATTTCTAACTTGAAAAAATGCTATCTGACGAAGACCATAAATGGATGACCCAAGCCTTGAGGCTCGCAGAAAATGCGGCTGCAAATGGAGAGGTTCCAATAGGTGCCGTTATTGTTCTAAACGAAAAGCAAATAGGAGCCGGGCAAAACCGAATGGAAGAATTGCAAAACGCAACCGCGCACGCGGAAATACTGGCTATAAACGAGGCAAGCGAGCAGTTGAAAAATTGGCGTTTGGATGGCGCAACAATGTATGTTTCTCTGGAACCCTGCCCCATGTGCTTGGGCGCAATAAAAAACAGCCGCATATCGAGGCTCGTATTTGCCGCAAGCGACACTTCTTCTTGCAATAATTCAACAGAAATTGAAAAGGGTTTATTGGAAAAAGAAAGCGTGGAAATTTTGCAAAAATTTTTTCGCAATGTGCGAAGAATCAAAGAAGATTCGGGTACTAAAGCCTAGCCCTCAGTTCCTCAACAATAGAGTAAGGCAAATCTAGCTCCCCAAGCAAGCCGTGACCGCTGTGATAATCGCTGCCACCTGTCTCCACAAGGGAATATTTTTTTGCGATGTTTTTATACTTGCTTGTGTTCCTTGATGTTTTATAGTTATAAACTTCAATGCCTTTAATGCCGTATTCTACCAGCTTCGGAATCAAATCGTCTGCATTGGTATATTCAGGATGAGCCATCACTGCAAGCCCTCCAGATTTATTTATCAGTGAAATGGCAGCCTCAGGGTTAAGCCCTATTAGCGGAACATAAGCAGGCGCGCCTTCTTTTAAATAACGCTCAAAAGCCTCCTGAAGAGAGCCTATGTACCTAGCTTCTATCAAAGCACTGGCTATATGAGGTCTTCCTATGCTAACTCCAGAGCAATGCCTCTCAACCTGCTCGTAGCTTATGTAAATCCCCAATTTGCCCAATTTTTCAAGACTTTCCCTGACCCTGTCCTTGCGGCTCTCGTGCTGGACCGCAAGGGCTGCCAAAAACTCCGAATTTTGAATATCGCAGAAATAACCCAGTATATGTATATCCCTGCCCTTGTCCACGGAGCTCACCTCTATGCCCGGAACAAGCTCCATCCCCAGGCTCTCTGCAACTTTTGGGGCGGTTTCGTAGGCTGCAAAGGTATCGTGGTCTGTTATGGAAACGCAAGATAGGTTCTTATACTTGGCAAAGCCCAGGAGAGCTTCTACCGTAAGAGCTCCATCTGAATGAAGGGTGTGTATGTGTAGGTCTATGCTCAAGTACCCTCAAGGGGAATTGAACCCCTGTTCTGGGATTGAAAGTCCCATGTCCTAACCTCTAGACGATGAGGGCGATTAAAACGTACACAAATATAGCAATAAAAAGCCCAAATGTCAAGGTTTCATTTTTCTATATTTCCTTTCTATGAAAGCTGAACATATAAATCCATTTCTAAAGTCCACCA
>Ga0268262_10001211_pt1 | contig 32582 bp, 29 predicted proteins | sample TergutNc150P3_FD_190354 | JGI IMG/M metagenome (GOLD analysis project Ga0268262, IMG submission 190354) | Nasutitermes corniger P3 segment gut microbial community from laboratory colony in Florida, USA - Nc150 P3 (SPAdes) (version 2) | ecosystem: Host-associated > Arthropoda: Insects >... | reverse complement strand
CAGCTAATACATTTTGGTAATATCCTTTTACAAACGATAAAGGCATGTGCCAAATTCCCCATGCTATACCAAATATTACACAAGTCATTAACAGATTAAGACGGTTTCTCAAACAATGTATTCCGTATGTATGCCAGCCAAATTCTTCCAATATCGGTGCAAGTATAAGTAAAAACCATGCGGGAAAAATGCCGGCGGAAAAGGACATATTTTCCACAAATTTAAATTGCGATACACTATGACCAAATGGCAGCGAAATCACTTGAGCGACAATAATACTTACTGGAAAAAGGGCAAAAGTTAATATCCAAAAATTAGGGCGAATTCCCTTGAAATTAAGAACCGCGGAAAATAATTCCTGCCTCATCTCTTTATCAGGGAGTATTAATACCATAGCTATAACAAACGGTCCAGAAAGTCCAATTAATCCAAGAATACTGCCCCAAAAAACAACGGCTGGATTATCCCATAATTGGCTATTGCTTAGCCAAGCCAATATAAACCAACATAACCAAGGAACAATAAAGGCGACGCCATAAAACAAAAAGGGATGATTATATTTCTCTAACCGCATTTTAACCTCCAATTTATTTTTATATAGTTATTACAAAAATGTCAATTGGTATTTCGCCTAACGTTCTGGCGGTAAAAAGACGTTTTTTTGCGCCCGATATTGTAGATTGTTATAGTATACATCCCGCGCCGAAAAAAAGTCAAATTTTAGACGGTCTAATTTTTTTGCAATATTCGGTTACGTTATATAATATACGTAACTCCTTGATTTTCAACGAATTACGCCCCATAACAGATACAAATGCGCCCGACCACGCTCCCGACAGCGGACGAGATTGACAGGGTTGTTTCAAAGAGCGGGCTGGACCATGCCTAATAATTTAATCCGGAACTGTCTGCACCCTTTCACGGTTCCTTCTTGATACCGCCCTATACTCATTAATTTCTCTGCCGATTTCGGCAAAATCATGTTCCGTCGGATTTGTCCCGCCAATAACAATACTGCCGTTCTCTAGTTCGTCAAGAAATAGGTTAAGCTTTTTTTCTGTGTCTATACGATACATATTAGTTCACTCCATTAATGTTCCGTTGCCCCCAACCAACATATTATATTTGAAGATATCAGACAACCACCCCGTTATACTTATCTTTAAAATAATATTTGACAAGAATAAAGTCAAATTTATTTTAGAGACGATGATTGACCGACCATTTTTTGTCGCGATTTAGCCGATAAAAAAGGTATATTCCACGTAACTCCTTGATTTTCAACGAATTACGACGCGTAACAGATATAAATGCGCCCGACCACGCTCCCGACAGCGGACGAGATTGACAGGATTGTTTCGGGGATTGATGTTGCGGGGGAGGGAGTTGCGTAATTGCGGATAACCGCAATCACACGACCGCGAGACAACCGGAAACGGCGGGACGGCTTGGGATGGGGTAGATGCCTTTTTTATATTACTTATGGCCTTTACTCTATAAACAATGTTCCCGATATCGTTTCTACCATAGCCATTATGGCTTCTTTGCTTATATCCCTGAAAGCAAACGCATACTTTAAGGATACTACGTACTCATGCGTAAAGGTTATTTTTTCTCCCGATTTCATGCTGATGTATTGAATTAGCTTCAGTAAAAAGTATATGGCGAAATTAACGTTTACCCGAATGTCCGGATTTGAGACATCGAAGAAAGGCGACAACTTTAGAATCCAAAAACAGTAAAGGGAAACCTCGTTCCGCTCCGACATTTCTTTGCCGTAAAACACCCTAAAATATACTTTCCTTTTGTCTACCCGCTCAACAATCTCGGATAGGTCGCCCTTGCTGTAAACAATATCGTGACCGCTTATGCCAACGTGCTCGGTATAGCAATCAAAAATACGCAAGAGCCCGTCTGCCCGCTCGCTCACTTCGTCGTGGGACAACGGCTCGTATTCACAGTAATATGACAGCGGCTTTGCCATAGATCGCCCTATTCTCCTAATAACTTTAAGGTTTCCGGCGAGATGAAACCGTGCTTGGTCAAATCGGCCTCGTCGGACATCATCGCGTCAAAGAACGACTCCTTTGACGTGTCCCGCAGGGGATGGTTATCAACGCGATTCTTCGACTGCCTCGCCTTCCAATCGACATGGTCTTTCTCCGTTAAAACGTGGCTTAACGGCATTTTGAACCTCCTTTATAGGGTTTTTGTGGTTCATAGACTATGCTATAATATAATATCGCGCCTAAAAAAAGTCAAATTTTAGGCGATCTAATTTCTTTGTAATATTCGGCTACGTTATATAATATACGTAACTCCTTGATTTTCAACGAATTACGACCCATAACAGATACAAATGCGCCCGACCACGCTCCCGACAGCGGACGAGATTGACAGGGTTGTTTCGGGGATTGATGTTGCGGGGGAAGGGGTTGCGTAATTGTGAATGACCGCAATCACACGCCCGCGAGACAACCGGAAACGGCGGGACGGCTTGGGATGGGGTAGATGCCTTTTTTATATTACGTATGGCCTTTACTCTATAAACAATGTTCTCGATATCGTTTCTACCATAGCCATTATGGCTTCTTTGCTTATATCCCTGAAAGCAAACGCATACTTTAAGGATACTACGTACTCATGCGTAAAGGTTATTTTTTCTCCAGACATCATAAGATCGCCCTATTCTCCCAATATCTTTTCGGCCTCGTCGGACATCATCGCGTCAAAGAACGACTACTTTGACCGAGGCTTGGTAAGCTCGTTGTCAATTTCTGCTATTCGGTTTTGCAACAACGAAATACGCTTTTCCATTTCCTCTATGGCGAGATCTATGCGCGATTGTATTTGCCACATTGGTTCAAATTCGTTAGTAATTGAGTCTATTTGTTCCTGAAGAGCTTTCTTCTCTTTAAACTTGAAAAAACCAAGAGATTCCTTTTCAAAAGTAAGTACTTCGATTTTCATCATAACAGAATAGCCCTCTGTTTTCTCTGGGATTAACGGAATCTCCTTTTTTAAGGCATCTATATGCTCAAATAAGGATATTTTTTCGGATTCAAGCGCCGCCTTTTCCGTTTGGTGGGCATTCCAATAGACAATGAAACTCTGCTTAGCCAATGCTTCTTGTTTTTGTTTCATTTTGGCTAAAACCTTGTCGCACGATTCATTCAACGTGTTCACAAATGTTATTTCGCCGTGATGTATCGCTAATATATCACTAACACTAAAGTGACCCGACTGTGTATAACCATGTAATACATACCAACATGGATTTTCACCAGCCACATTCTTCGCCTTGTAAAACGCGTTTTCAACAACAGTATCAAAACATCCGTTATCGTTTACCATATCCTGTACCATCACTCCAAGTCTACTGTGTACTAGGGCAATGCCACGATTAATATCTGTTGTTAAACGTAATACTTCCACAAACACATTGTGATTATGTGATGAATACCCGGCATCCTTATATTGTTCGTAAAATGATTCAAAATGGTCCTTATTATCTTCACAGAAAAACGAACAAATATCATTCAGCTGTTCAGACATTTCCGTAATAACGTTGTATGCTTTGTCAGTACCACCGACTACGTCAATAACGTTGCCTATGCAGTTTTGCAATGAGGTAACTGCGGAAAGTTTCTCGTCCTCTTGCCATTTCTTGATTGCCCCGTAGTAATTAGAATAGAACATGGCCTCCCAGTCGGTTGGGGCTTCCAACAAGATTTTCTCATAGTATTGGGCGGCTTTTTCCGCGTTGTTCTCGTCTTTTGCCCTGCGAGCAAGCTTATACAAATTGTCCAACTTGGCAGAATTGTCAACAGAAGCTGTTGGAGCCGTATTTGTATCTCCACCAACACTCTCTGTCATCAATTTTTTGGCTTCCTCTACGGAATACTTGGTTCCGCAAGACTGACAGACGAATACACCGTCTTGTTTGACAAAATCCGTACTCTCGCACATTTCACAAGTTAGCTTTTTCATGATAACTTCCTTTCTTTTTGTGGTTAAATGAATTTTGTAAATTTTACCTATTTTTTTGCAACATACGATTGGCTTCGCCTACCCACACAGCGCGGACGAGTAGACGGATCGGCTTGCGCCGCCCGCCCCTCACAGAACCGTGCTTGCGCTATTTACGCATACGGACCATCAAGTCAATTTTCGGCTCAGTTCTTTGTCTGATTCATCATTCGTCTCTCGCTTTACGAGGTTTTCGCCACAAAACATATTATCGGTTGCTTGCTAATCTACTAAACGGTGACTGTTTCAAAAAAACATTTTACGCCCATCGTCAGTTATAGATACACCAGGTTCAATATTAAATACATCTAATTTTTTTCATTTTTACCAGGTTTCTTATACAGATCAACATATTTAAGCCTAATCGTTATAGTTTTTAACAAGTTTCTAATTTTTTGCCTTATGCTGTCGTCGTCTATACTTATACTCAATAAAGGTAATTTTTCGCCAACAGAGAGAGCCCGCTGTTTTAATTCTCCCACATATATTCTATGGTATGTCGTATGTTTTATACTATCTGGTAACAAATCAAACAGAGATGTTAATGATTCTCTATCATCGCGAGAAAACATAATTTCTTTCAGTATTAATGGGCCTAACCCATCGTTTTTAATGCCAACAAAGATAAAATTATCGTAATTTGCTTCATATACTGAACAAAAAGGTTTTACATTATTTCTGTTATATCGTTCCTGATTGAGGATAGAAATAACAGAAATAGTCATCGAAAGAAAACTCACGCAAAGTGTTACTATTAAAAATGTATTCATTTGTGATTTTTTTGTCGAGTAGACACCCCCGACACTCCTTTCAGAATTAAGTTTGCAGTGATGGATGTGTCTGCGTCCATCAGGGAATTGAAATTGTTGTTTTAAATCTAACCGCCTTGCGATGGTACGGTAAAACATCCCATCTCCCTAATGCTAGGTCTTGTAATCAAACGCACCACGTTATTTGTCTTACGGCTAACAACGGAGGGAAGCGATTGGCTATACCTATCGCTTCTCGCGTCAGTCTTGGATACAACGCACAGATAAGAGAGCGGTTTTGCCTAAATTGGCCTCGCTCATATATTCCAGCCAATCTCTCATGTATCGGTAGTAAGCGTCACTGATAGAGCGTTCCGTGGCCGTCCACCAATAGCCACCTATGCCAGCATTATCGTAGGAACTATTAGAGTAACCGATGCCGCCAGGCAAAGCCGAAAACTCAACGAGATCTGTCCCATTACCATTATTAGACCAACCGTTTTTAGATTTCAGTATTATTCCGGACACACCGTTTTCGCCGTACGTACCGGTAGTAGCACCAACGGCAAAAGCCAACTCTTTCCATTCCTGACTTGTGGGCAGATGCCATCCTGACGGACACACCGTCCCTGTTGTGTTCCATGCGTATAGTCTGCCGTATTTAACACAGTTGGAATCCGCATTCTCATAACACCACGAATTGTTCGGTATTTGATAGTTCAAATTCTCTGCCATCCACGTCTTACCATTCAAAGTTACATTTTTATATTTTTTACCATCTCGGCTATCGGTGAATGTGCCCGTACTATAATAGATAAATTTGGCTGTCAACGTCTTGTTGCCGTCCATCGTAATCGTCTCGCTCGTACTTGTAGATGTAAATGCACCAAACCAACCAATAAATACGTATCCCTTTTCTGCTATCGCTGTTATGGTAACGCTTGTTCCATATCTATAACTATCATCGCTTGGGTTACTGTTAACGGAGCCGCCACCCAACGGGGACACATCTATCCTAAGCCTATAATACGGATCCCATATCGCGTAAAGTATAACGTTGCCCGTAACCGTATAAGCAGAATCCGCGCTATATCTAATTCCCGTACCAGCATAGTTTGTATTCCACCCTCCTAAGCGAGATCCGTCGCTCATTGTCATCGTCCCTTGTCCCGGAAGTGTTATTGTGGTTCCAGAGTCCCCCGATATCGGTTCCGGCGGAACTCCGCTCGCTCCATTCTTATGAAACGTAATGGTACGAATAGGTATCCACTTGACGTATAGGGTGACATCTCCGATAACGGTATATTGATCATTCACTCGATAATACGTCCCCGCGCCCGACGGGCTGGTATTCCACCCGCCGAAGCTGTATCCGCTCCTTGATATCGTTTGCTGACTGGGAATTCTTATGACTTTGCCGGAATCTGCGGTTACCGTCTTCGGAGGGTCTGCCCCGTCCATCCCGCCATTCGCGTTGAAATAAACGGTGAATTTGGCGAGATCGACGATATTCGTACCGTCGCACGTCTTGATTGACGGATCATACGTCTTTCCGCCGCATTTCGCGTAAACAGTGTTATTGTAGCAAAAACTCGTCGTACTGTCATATCCTGCGCTGCTGCATTTCGGGATATCAACGATGTTCGCGCCGTTGCAAGTTTGCCGTGACGGATCATACTCCCGTCCGCCGCATAAGGCGTAGATTATGTCTATGGAGCAAAAACTTTCTGCGGGATTGTATTCGTTCCCGTTGCATTTGTCGTACTTTTGGTTGTTGTAGCAGAATTGCGTATCAATGTCGTAATTCCCCGTCCCGCATTTAGGCTTTACCGCCTCGCCAGCGCAAACATCTATTGTAGGGTCAAACGTTTTTCCGTTGCATTTGTCGTAGATTCTGACGTTATTGAAGCAGAATTCGTTGTTCGGGTCAAAGTGGTTGTTCCCGCACCGTCCTTTCACGATGTTATTTACGCAGCCTTGCGTTTCGGGATCGAACGTCGCGTTGCCGCATTTGCTTACGACTTTATCGCCGGAGCAGAATTCTTTTTGCGGGTTATAGTCGTCCTTGCCGCCGCACTTGTCGTATAGTGTCTCGCCTGAGCAGAATTGGGCGTAGGGGATATATTCGCTTCCGCCGCATTTATTCCACGCCTTGTTATCGAAACAGAACATTCCGGGTTTAAGCTCCTGCCCGTCGGCGCAGTTTTCGGGCGTGCGGGTGCAGACGGAGGAGACGGCCAACGCCGCGAGCATGGCTATGAGCGCCGAGATGGACAGGTATTTGGCGTATCCGCTTAGTACGCCCAATCCGTTTATGGATTTTTTATTCCGTATCATTGTAAAAGCTCCTAAAAAAATATGTGAATGGATATTCCCGATAATAGAATGACCGTGCCGATTATATAGCAAGCGTCGCGGACGGGTTCTGCCTTTTTCGATTCGGAGTACTTACCCTTGTCGATTAGGCTTTTAACGTTCATCTCCTCGTACAGTCCGATCCCAAAAATCCCCGCTCCCGCTACGTCTGCGCTCAGGGCTATCCAAAAAGATTTCCGCCAGGGCTGTTTCGTCCGCATGGTCTCTTGGACGGTTTGCTGTATGGAGTGTTCGAGCGCGGTCTTTTCGTCGGCGGTCAGGAGTTCGAAGTTTTCTTCGGTCTTCATCCGCACTCCGAGCATTTTGTAGACCACGGCGGCGGAGACCTGTTTCAGGTCAGTCAGGGATTCAAGCGGGCTTGCGGATACACCCGAAGCGGTGACGGCGGCTGTTTCAACGTCTATCACACGGGCGGAGACTTGGTAGGAGCCGAGTGTGGGCGTGATTGTCGCCACGCAGACGAAGCGCACCCCGGCTTGTTTGCCGATCAAGCTGATTTGAGCGTCGTCCACCGACCCGTCGCGTTGTTTGGCGTGTTCGCGGTCGATTTCGGCGAGGACGCTCTCGGAGCGTTCTATCGCACGGTAGTCTCCGCTGTTCACGAGGGCGTCGAGCAGGAACGTGCTCAGCGCGTCTTTTGTGGTCTTGGGGATGCTGTCGCCGGCAACGTAGACGGCTATGGCGGGCTTGTCGGTCGGTTCTTTGGCGGCAGTTGCGGCCGCGTCGGGATCAGGAACAGCGTCTACGGCATCACCGACAACGGTCTCCGTAGCGGTATTGGCTGGATTGACGGCGGTTTTGGAGCTGTTTTCGGCTTCTTGGGCGAGGGCCGCGACGGGCAAAATCAGCCAAACGAGGGCTATATATAATAGGGATAGTCCATAATTATATAGGCGGTTTCCGCCCCGATTTTCACCCCGATTTACGCAAAATCGTAAACTTGGGGGGGGGGGGGACAAGACGGGCGCGACGGGACGGCGGAGGCTCGATTTCCGCTCAAATTACACGGTTTTTGCATGGTTTCACCTCGGTTATCTATAGTATAATACTGTAATAGCTTCTATCTTATATCCTACTACCTTAGTATCTAACGTTCACGTGCGGTATTATTATGATCTAATCTATGAATCATACGACGTTATTTACTATACTTATATGTATGTAATATACATCCCGCGCCGCCCGAAAAGCAAATTTTTCTGAAAAAAAGTTAAAAACAATCGCTCTATTTGGCGTCAGGTCCCATCGACTTCGCTCAGGGACCTTAAACACTCCCTCCAACACACACCCGAACGGTCGCTGAGCGAAGTCGAAGCGAACGGTCGCTATATCGGAGCTCCTTTACGCCTCCCCCGCGCGAACGACCTCCCAGCAGATCAGATTCCAATTCTCAGGGTCGAGAGCTTCCTCCACGTACTCTTTTTGCTTCTCCGACATATCCAGCGCCGCCCGGCCTCCGGCGAACAGGCCCTCTATCACCGCTTTGATCTCCGCGCCGACCTTCGTCTCAATCCACGTCCTCAACGCTTGCGAGAGCTTGTCTATCTCCATGCGGTTGCACATTTCCACCAAGTCGGGGACGCATCGCGGTTTGTCTTTGTTCTCGTGCAGAAATTGCAGTATCTCTTGGCGGCTCGACAGCACCTCTGCGCCCTCTTCGTCTATAAAGGCGATTCTTTGGTCGTTGTTTTTCTTATGCTGGAGCAGCGCGACGAGCCCGTTCCTGTCCGCCTCGAAGCCGCTGAAGATGCCGCGCGGCAGGCTTTTGTATTTGTCCGCCGATTCTCCGGTCAAATCCTGCCTGAAACCCTCCAAAGAGAGGTGGCTCAGGCCGAAACATTCCGATTCCACCTCTTCCGCGTCGTTCCGCAATATCCTCAAACTCTTTTTTATCTGCTCCCGTTCAAGAACGCATTCGCGGTCGGTCTCGCCGCCGTCCGCGCCGCCGCAGGATACGGGGTTTCCGGCCACCGTCAGCGACGCGGTCCGCTTCTCTATGCGCTCCGGCAGGTCTAAGTACTCCTCTATGTCCTTGCTCGGCCAGAAGTTCACGCAGCGGACGCTCTTGTTTTTGCCGCCGAGACCGTCTATCCGCCCTATGCGCCGCACGGCGCGCACGGGATTCCAGTGGATGTCGTAGTTTACAACGCAGTCGCAGTCCCGCAGATTCCGGCCCTTGCTTAGAACGTCGGTCGCTATCAGGATGTCGATTTGACGCTTGAATTGGTCGTTGTTCGCGTTTTGGGTGTTCGGCGAAAACCTTTTGAGGATATCGTCTATCTCTTTTGTGTCGCCTGTAACGCATTCCACGTTGGCGCGGTTGCCGAAATACACGCGCAGGCAGTTGAACAAATATTCGGCGGTGTCGCCGTACATCGTGAATATCAGAGCTTTTTTGCCGCCGTTGTTTTGGATATGCTCTTCCACCGTTTCTATCAGCCGCCTGATTTTGATGTCTTTGGCTAAGGAGAATTTTTCCAACTCGTTAAGCAAACCGTCAAGCTTTTCGATATCCTCCAAAATGTCTTTTTCGTACTTGTTTATATCCTTTATGTCTTTTATCGGTATCTTTTTCTCCTTACCCGCGATCAACGCTTCGGATTCGGGCGAGTCGTCGTCTTGCAGGAGATCGGCGATGTTTCCGTTCTCGAACTCGTCGATCCTTTCCAGCGACTGCAATACCTCTCTATGGTACGCCGCGATTTTTTCCAACGCGGCCTTGAAAGACACCCACGAGCTTTCGAGCCGTTTTACGAGCAGGAGCTGCACCGTTTTAACGAGGCCGTACGCCTTACGGCTGTCGTCGGGATCGACGAGCCCGCCCTCAAGACCCGCGTAGGCCGCCGGCATATACGCGGAAAAGCGCGTCGGCAGAGAATCTATTATATCGGCGGCCGTACCGGCGTTCTCCAAGCAGTTCGGGGTCTCAAAGATATTCACGGGTTTTTCGTGTCTTGGAAAGAAAACATCCGCGCCCGCAACCATCTTTCTCGTCCGGGCTAAGATCAGCGAGTCCGTCATATTCAAAAAATTGCCGCCGTCTATTCCCCGCAACGCGCCTATAAGCGCGCCCACGGTCGGATGCTCCACCTCAGACCACTCGTTCAGCCTCTCCTGCGCCCGCCTGAAGACGGCGTCTATGCTTTCAAAACCGTTTATCAGCTTAATCCGGTTGCGTATGCCCGTAAACGAGTTGTTCAACGGAGCCGCCGACAGCATCAGGACTTTTACGTCTCTGTTGCCGCGCAATATTATCTCTTGCAGAAATTGGTATCTGTTCTCTTTGTCGTTTTGCAGATCCTGGCTCTCGTCTATTACGAAGAGTTTGGGCTTTTCGTTCGTCAGCCGCTCAAGCCGCCCGCCGAGCCTGCCGGCGGTCAAATCCGTGTGGTATATTATTTCGTAGTCGAAGCGGTCGTTCTTGTGAACGGGGGCTTCGCGCCGCGTATACTGTTCCCAATAGCGTCCGAACCGCTTAGGGACGAGCACTATGACCTCCCTGTTCTGCATACGGTAGTATTTGATAACCGCCAAAGCGGTGAACGTCTTGCCTAAACCGACCGCGTCCGCCAAAACCGCGCCGTTCTTTTTCTCCAGCATCTTGACAAGGCTCACCACTCCCTTTTTCTGAAAATCGAAGAGCGATTTGTAAATATCGGTTCTTCCAAGCCGCTGTTCTATTTTTTCCAGCCAATTCTCTTCAGGCAGCAGCTCGGATACAATCTTCATATACACGTCGTGCGGCGTATACTCTTTGAACACATAGGCTATCTCGTCCAAAAAATCCTGTTTGGCCTCTCTGAGCTTCTGCGTGTTGTTCCACAGCGCGTCGAACCACTCCGCGAACTCGGCGTATTCGCTCCCGCCCCCCAAGACCGCCGCGTTCAGCTCTATGTGGTTCGCGGGCCCCGCTCCGAGCCCCGCTTTGGTCAGGTTGGAATTTCCGGTAACGAAGAATTTGCGGCTGTCGTCGTCGGCGTTCAGAAGAAACAGCTTCGCGTGGCAGAAGTCCGACTCCGCGCTCTTGACCTCCACCTTCTCCTGCTCCAAGAAATCGATGGCGTCCTCGGCGAGCCTCCTCAGCCGCAGGGCGCTTTCTATCCCGATCTCTTGGTTCAGGAGGTCGAACTTCGCGGCGTTCCCGGCGATCCCGCCCCAAATGAGGCGGAACCGCTCGATCTTGCCGTTTATCCGTTCATTCAGCCACGATAGCGCGCCGATGGTGAAGTACCCGGTCACGATGTCCATGCCGCCGGCCGAGGTATGCTCGCAAAGCCACCCCGCGACGGTCTTGTCGGCAACGCCGTCCTTGTCCTTGGTGTTGTCCAGCAGCATAGAGGCCCTCCGAAACTATTCGCGCTTGTTATTGTCTTTTATGTTTACCGCAATCTCCTTAGTATTATTTGCAAGCGCCGCGAATATCCTCAGCTGTTCCGCCAAAAAGCGGGATATCACTATGATAAAAAAGCCCGTGAGCGGCCCCAAGACTATCGCCGCCGCCCCCATGTTCAAGAACCCGATGCCCAGCGTCCTGAAAAGGCCGCGGCTCTCATCGCCGAGAAAAACCGCCGCGATCAATCCGACGCCGGCTCCGACGATGCCCACAAACGTCCCGCTCCACTCCCCGAACGTCTGAAATATCTCCGAAAAACTATGCGTCGCCACAAATTCGCAGGCCGCGAGATTCTCAACCTTTTTGCGCCTGTCCCACCACAGCTGGAACCCGATCAAGCAAGCGAACGACACCACGCCCAACGAAAATATGAACGCGAAGACAGACTTCGCGCCCATGTACTTAAACGCGCCCGACGCGACGGCGCTGATAATAATCACTATAGGAATAAGCAGGTTCAGGCCCGCCATCACGTAATAGACTATGGAAAAGATCTTCTCTTTGCCGATAAAGTCTAAGTACGGTTTAAAAAAGGTGAAAAGCGGGCTTTTAGCCATCTGGTTGAACCCGCTCTCGCCGCCGCCCGCCTGTGTTTCCGCATCGCTCATTGCCCGCCTCCGTAATTCCGGAATATCCTTCCGGCGTTAGTGTTTATGGTTATGACAACAATCCGCCCAACCCGCCCCGCTACTCCTCCCCGACCCGCTTTATCCTCAAAAACGAGGTCGCGCCCTTGATCGGAATGCTTCCGGCCAATATCGCGACGAGGTCGTTCTTCGCCACAAACCCGCGTTCCATAAGCAGCTCCTCGGCCCTATGCAGAATATCGACGATGTCCCCCCACTTGAAATCGAGCAGAAGGGCCTGCACGTTCCACGTCAGCGACATTTGGCGCACGACGTTCTCGTCGGGCGAAAAGGCGAAGATGGGGGACTGGCAGCGGATCTTGGATATGTAGTGCGCGGTCTCGCCGGACGCGGTGATGACGATGATCGGGATCAGCCCCAAATCGTTGGACGCGTACGCCGCCGCCTCGCAGAGGGCGTGGGGCGGGTACTTGTTCAATATCGAGAGGTCGCGTATCTTCCTGTTAAAGTAGTCGCTCGTCTCGGCGACCTGCGCGATAAGCGTCATCATCTGGACGGCGGCCTCCGGGTACGCGCCCGTGGCGGTCTCGCCGGAGAGCATGACCGCGTCCGTCCCGTCGAAGATGGCGTTGGCCACGTCGGTGGACTCCGCGCGGGTCGGCACGGGGTTCTGGATCATGGACTCGAGCATCTGCGTGGCCACGATAACGCTCTTCGCCGCCATGTTCGCCTTGTGGATCAAGTCCTTCTGGATGACCGGCACCTGATAGGTGTGGGCCTCCACGCCGAGATCCCCTCGGGCGACCATTATGCCGTCGCACTCACGGAGGATGGATTCTATATTATGCGCGGCCTCCGGCTTCTCAATCTTGGCGATGATCTTTATATCCGGGCGGCGGCCGTTCATAAGGGCTTTAAGCTCCTTTAAATCTTTGGCGGCCCGCACAAACGACAGGGCGATGAAGTGGAACGGCTGGGTGAGGATAAACTCCAGATCGTCCTTGTCTTTGTCCGTCACCGACGGGATGCTGAGGTGCACGTTGGGGAGGTTGACGCCCTTCCGGGAGGAGTAGACCCCGCCGTCCGTAACGTCGCAGGTTATCAGCTTTTTGTCGCGGTCGATCTGCTTGACCTTGAGCCTGATGAGCCCGTCGTTTATGGCTATCTCCTGCCCTACGTCGATCTCTTGGGCCAGCGTATGGTGGTCGATCGAAATGAGGCTGTCCGTACAGACGGCGTTTTCGGCGGTAAGGACCACAGTCGCCCCGGTGTGAAGCGTAACGGGCGCGTCGCCGGCGGTCTTGCCGGTACGGATCTTCGGCCCCTGCAGGTCGGCCAAAAGCGCCGGGTAGACGCCCATCTCCCGCGACACGTCGTACACGGTCTTCAGGTTGGCGATGTGCTTTTCGTGGTCGCTGTGCGAGAAGTTGAAGCGGAATACGTTGACGCCGTCCTGAAGGAGCGCGCGAATCTTCTCCGGCGAGTTGGAGGCCGGGCCGAGGGTGGCCACAATACGGGTCTTTTTCAACTGCTGTGCCATAGGGTACGGCTCCTTTGCATTGAGTTAACATTTAAGCCTTGCGCCGGCGACCATACGCCGGCAGTATAAATATACTATACCGCCCCGATATTTTGCAACAATATTTTTCGCCGCCCCCGTTTTAGCGGTTTCAACCCCCAAACCGCCCTCCTGGACGGCTCTCCGGCCGTCAGTATCCGCCCCCGCAGTCCAGCGGGAAGGGTTTTTGCGGTTAAAACAGCGTCAAACGGGCGGGTAAGGGGGGTTTAGACGGGCTGAACGGGCGGATTTTGCGGGGCGGGGACGCGTTCCCGCCCTTTTTTGTCGGGGAATGATGTATATTACCGCTTACCCCTTAACCCAAAGGATCAACCCGATGCGCAAACTCTTACCGACTGCGGCGGCGGTCGCGGGCGAGCCGGAGTGCTGCGGCTTCTCCGTTCGTTGCGTTCATGACGGTCAAACTTACACGGATATTCGGGCAGACCGATTACAATATTCTTCCGCCGCATCGCTGATTTCTTCAACCGACATACCTACGCATAGATTGTCTTTGCGCCATTCGGTGTAATCAAACGGCTGGCTTAAAAGGATATGAATAAATTGTTCGGATTCAAGCATTCCGAGACCGTCTACCAAACACTTTATTCCCTTATCTAATAAAACCGCGTTGTTTAACATACTAAACCCCTTATTTTAAGAAAGTCTATAGGATTACACACAACTATTCTATTATCTTTATACTTTGCCATACGTTTATCCACCGTTATAATATAATCACAATTTGAAAATATCGCGCAAGCAATGTGTAACGCGTCAAATGCTTTTATACCGGATTGGACAATGTTATTTGCTATTTCAACTACTTCATTTGATTTATGAACAAACTCTATTGATAAATCCTTCCATTTTGCTATCGCCTCTCTTTTCGATTTTACAATATTTCGGCTATTTTCGTATTCAAGAACATACGACCACACAAGGTCAATTTTATTGTTTATAATAAGTTCTTGAATATATAGCTTCGCAAGCGTCTCCAATACGACGATATATTCCGTTTGGGTGTCAAACGGGCGGTTGAAGCAACAGTTATCTAAGTACACTTTTTTGTTCTTCATATAGTTAAAGATAATATATTGTACACACAATGTCAATATTATTCTAAAATTTTTTTAGAAGGCGTTGCGGCATGATGTATATTTATCTGGACGGGGTTCTGCCGACCTATCCCCCTTAACCCAAAGGATCAACCCAATGCGCAAACTCTTACTGACTACGGCGGCGGTCGCGGCGGCGATTGCGGGGGCGGGGTGCGGGAACGGCAATACTAACACGTTCATCGACAGCAGAGACGGTAAGACGTACAAGACCGCAATAATCGGTGGCAAAACATGGATGGCGCAGAATCTTAATTATGAAATACCGGATAGTTCTTGGTGCTATAAAAACAAGGAATCATATTGTAGAAAATACGGCAGGTTGTACACTTGGAATGCGGCAATGACGGCCTGTCCTAACGGATATCATCTGCCGTCTATTGCGGAATGGGATAGTTTGACGCAAGCGGCGAGAGGTAAAATGACCATTATAAGCCTTCGTAATATGATTGTAGGTTCTATCGGCGCGGGTAAGACGTTGAAAGCGAAAACCGGTTGGAAATGGAACGGCTTATGGAATAAGAACGCCGGTACGGATAATTACGGATTTTCGGCTCGGCCCGGCGGTGGTCGCCTCAACGACGGCAACTTTGATGCTATCGGCAGGGGCGGTATTTGGTGGACAGCCACTGAGAACGGCATCTACAGCGGTCACTACCGTAACATGAACTATCTATCCGACGATGTAGCGCAATATGCGTACGGTGAAAGCAAAAACAACGGCTTCTCCGTCCGTTGCGTCGCGGACAGTTCATGATATATATTTATTCGGTGTGGTGGTTTAGGTGAATCTTTAACCATTGTGAAAATCTAGGGGAATGCAAAAATGTATAAATACTTTAGCCTTGTATTGCTACTATGCGGCGCGGCCTTCTCTAATGACGCGCCATTTATATTGGGTCGCAATGATGAGGTGATCAACGTCAAGTCTAAAAATATCACTATGCGCGAGGAAGAGATTATAATAACGTTGCGCAAAGATTATTACGAGGTGGACGTGACGTTTCTTTTCTTTAACAAAGGGCCTACGGAAAACGTGCGATTGGGATTTCCCGTTGAAGCGCTGCAACACGATATTTGTGATAAAGATGTATATGATTTCAAGTCGTATATAAATGGTGAGATAATATCTAAAACTATAACGAAAAATGAGAAATGGACTTACGAGCACGATCCGTCCGTATCTGAATATATAAGATGGTTTATAAGAGACGCAACATTTCAGGCAGATACTTATACAACATCAAGAGTAACATACAAAGCGTTGTATAATTCTTATTCGGATAATTTTGTACGTGCTGGTTATATTTACGGAACAGGCCGCTTTTGGAACGGTGCCATTGAAAAAATGTCCATTGTTATTAATCACGGTGATGATATATTAATTGAGAATATTTATTTTAAGCACATTAAGACTTCGGAATTCACGTGGGTAGCGAATGGACAATATCGGTATGTGTCCAAAAATGTCAAACCCAAAACTATTTTCGGGGACAATATTTCTATCATTGTTCAACCGTTTGACATTTATGGAAAATATAACTGGCAGTTTGGATTAACATTCGGTAATAGATATGACCGTATCTTTGGTGAGGAATGGTATAGCGATGATGTTAAGGATTGGATATCCGCGAATGAAGATGTATCATGGGTATGGGATAAAATCCTAATATACAAAAAGCCTACGGAGATTAGATACTACACCAAAAACCAAATCCGCCTATTCATAAACTTTTTTTCCGCCATACACGGCTACGATTTCACGAATCCATTATACAAAGAGTATTTCCAAAAGATAAACAATTTCGGCGACAAAAATCGTACGAAGTACAAAGTGAACCCTAATTTCTCCGAGAACGGTTTTAATAGGATCGAGAGAAAGAACGTAGACTATTTGCTGAATCTGGAAAAGAAGATACCTGTGGGGCAATGAATAAACCATTGGATTTCAAGATGGTGGATTGAACGTGGATAACGAAAGGATCAACCCAATGCGCAAACTCTTACTGACTACGGCGGCGGTCGCGGCGGCGATTGCGGGGGCGGTCGCAGGTGAGACGGCTTTCGGGACATTCACCGACACAAGAGACAGACAGACAACCGGACGACGGTAGTTAGCAGTAATTTATTAATATAATTTGATTTTGCCCGTAGCGCAATATATATTATACTTATGATGACCGATGAACAAAAATACGAATATTGGCTCGACATTGCCGAGTACGACCTTGGAACCGCCGAGGCGATGCTGAACGGCGGGCGCTGGCTGTACGTGCTGTTCATGTGCCAACAGGCGATAGAGAAGCTCGTCAGGGGTCTGTACATCCTATATGTAGATGACAACGTCCCGCGCACTCACAACATCAGGGTGCTCGTCGAGGCCTTTGAGAATAAACTGCCTCTTGGCGTGCCGCAGGATAAATACAGCTATTTCGACAAATTAACACAGTACTACCTGAATAATCGTTACCCTGAATATATAAGCAAGTTGAGTTCGCAAGTAAAGGAGCCTGAGGCAAGTTCAATCTTCTCTAAAACAAAGGAGATTTTCGCATGGTTGCTGACTTTGAAGCCGTAATGCAAGCGTCCAAACGCTATGTCGATGATGTGCGGCGGGTAATGCCGGTCGATAAAGCAGTGCTGTTCGGTTCGTATGCCAAAGGCACCGCTGATAAACTCAGCGATGTAGACATCTGCTTTTTTTTGGATAACTACGGCGGCAAACAACGACCGGATATAATAGGCGAGCTATTGCGGCTCACCAGCGGATACAAGGCGTTTTTCGAACCGATAGCGTTTCCCACATCCGAGATTTATAATGATAACCCCTTCGTGAAAGAAATCCTGCGAACAGGACGAGAAATATCATAAACAACCGCTACCCTACACGTTGCGCCGCAGACAGCCCATGATTTATATCACTACTTAACCCTTAAATCCAAATAGTCGTCCTCTATGATCATTTGTTCCGATTTGCTCATAGCGTCCTCAGTTCGTCTCCGGCGGTTCTTTGCCGTCGCTCCACGTATACATTCTCACGACATCGCGCCTTAGCGGACTGTCCGGGACGACCGCTTTGTTTCGGAGATTTCTCGCCAATCTGTTTACATCCCGAACGGCCTTCCAACGCTCCGACGGCGTTCCCTCGAAAATCATCATGTTCTTTTCCTCAAAATCGGGGTCGTCCGTGCGAAACTTTTTTACGGCGGTTCTGTTTAGTTCGCCCATAATTTAGCTATTCCCCCTCCCCCTCATCCTCCGCCGCGTCAACTTCATCCGCGCCTTCCCCCTCGTCCGCGTCGTCAACGGCGTCCTCCTCCTCCCCGGCCTCTTCTTCCTCTTCCTCCGCCGCGTCGATAACATCCTCTTCTTCCGGCGCCGTCTCCACAGGGGCCGCCGTCGGAATGTCGGATTCCTCTTCGCCGTCCCGTTCGCAGATTGCGATGTCTATCACTTTGTCGTCGTCGTCGAGATTTATCAGTTTTACGCCTTGCGAAAAACGGCTGAGTTCCCGTATACGGTCAACGTTCACTCGGATTATGATTCCGTTTCGGGTGATCAGCAGCACGTCTTCGTCGCCCTGCACCCCTTTTAGCGACACGACACCGCTGCCGTTTTTGCCCTTGAACTTGATGTTTATTATTCCCTTGCCGCCGCGGTTCGTTTGGCGGTAATCCGCGAGCGACGTGCGTTTGCCGTGGCCGTTGTCGGTTACCGTCAGGATGCTGTTCTGGCTGTCGGCTATAATCATGCCGACCGCCGAATCGCCCTCGCGAAGCCTCGTGCCTTTCACACCGTACGCGTTACGGCCCATAGACCTTATCTTGCCCACCGGAAATCTCACCGCCCATCCTAATTTCGTGCCCAAAATTATATCATTGTCATTGGCGGCCAATTTGACCTCTATCAGCGAATCCCCCTCGGCCAATTTGATCGCTTTTTTACCGGCGTTGTAAACGTTTTCGTAAACCGTGAGCGGCTGCTTGTTGACGATGCCGCGCTCCGTCGCCGCTATGATGAAACGCGCGTCGTCGAAATCCCTTACCGGCACGAAAGCGGCCACTTTTTCATCCGGCAGCAAGTTCAAAACGTTGACAATCGGCCTGCCTTTGGAATTGCGACCGGCCTCCGGGATTTTGTACACTTTCATCTTGTAGCAACGCCCGATGCTGGTAAAGAACAGTATATAGGCGTGGGTAGACGCCACAAACAGCGTGGAGATAACGTCGTTCTCCTTCGATTCCATCCCCTTAACGCCCTTGCCGCCGCGCCCCTGCGCCCGAAACTCGGAGACGGCCGTGCGCTTGATGTAGCCCTCGCGGGTCATCGTGATCACCATGTCCTCTTCGGCGATCATGTCCTCTATGTCAACGTCGCCGACCGCGTCGGTTATCTCCGTCCGCCTCGCGTCGCCGTAACGCTCCCTCATATCCTCAAGCTCGCCCTTGATAATTTGCATACGCCGGTCGCGGCTCGCCAATATCGCGGTCAGATCCTCTATCAGCTTCACTAACTCTTGATACTCCAGCTCAATCTTTTCCCGTTCCAACCCCGTGAGTTGCTTCAGTCTCATATCGGTGATGGCTTTCGCCTGTATCTCGCTTAGCCCGAAACGCTGCATCAATTTTTCATTTGCCTCTTCCGTAGTTGACGAGGCGCGGATCAGCGCCACGATCTCGTCGATGTGGTCGAGCGCGATGCGCAACCCCTCAAGGATGTGGGCGCGATCTTGGGCTTTTTTCAAATCGAACTGCGTTCTGCGCACCACGACGTTATGGCGGTGGTCTAAGAAGTGGGCCATCAGCTCTTTGAGGCTGAGTATCTGCGGGCGCATATTGACAAGGGCGAGATTTATTATGCCGAACGTCGTCTGCAAATCGGTGAACTTGTAGAGTTTATTCAGCACCGCTTCGCCGAAGTCGTCTTTCTTTATGCCGACGACAATGCGCATTCCCCGCCTGTCCGATTCGTCGCGCGTGAAAGAGATCCCCTCTATAATCTTGTTGCGCGCCAAATCGCATATCCTCTGATAGAGGACGCTCTTGTTTACCTGATAGGGAATTTCGGTGATGATAATCTCCTCGCGGTCATTGGCCTTTTTAATCACCTCGGCGCGGCCGCGCACAATCATCCTGCCCTTGCCGCTCCTATAGGCCGCGTAGATGCCGCTGCGCCCGAACACCACCCCGCCCGTAGGGAAATCGGGGCCGGGGATAACGCTTATCAACTCGTCAACGGTAACATCGGGATTGTCAATCATCATAATCAACCCGGTGGCTATCTCCCGTAAATTATGCGGTGCCATATTGGTAGCCATACCCACCGCAATACCGGACGTCCCGTTCAACAAGAGAAACGGCAATTTCGACGGGAGCACCGTCGGCTCTTTCAAACTGTCGTCGTAGTTGGGGGCGAAGTCCACGGTGTCCTTGTCGAGATCGGCGAGCATCTCCTCCGCGAAGGCGGTCATGCGGCACTCCGTATACCTCATGGCCGCCGGCGGGTCGCCGTCCACGGAACCGAAGTTCCCCTGCCCGTTGACCATCGGGTAGCGCATAGAGAAATCCTGCGCCATACGAACCAACGCGAAGTATACCGAGCTGTCGCCGTGCGGGTGATACTTACCGATTACGTCGCCAACTACGCGGGCGCACTTCTTGGGCGGCTTGTTGTGCTGTAGGCTGAGCTCCTCCATGCCGAACAAGACGCGGCGGTGCACAGGCTTCAGCCCGTCCCGCACATCCGGCAGGGCGCGGGAGGTTATCATGCTCATGGAGTAGTCGAGATACGATTTCTGCATCTCGTCTTCGATGAAAACCGGCAGAATTCTCTCTGACGGGGTACCCGGCGTTGCAATCTCGTCCATATTCATTTGCGCCTCTTTATTTTACGTTTTTGTGATAATCATTTCAATTAAATATCCTGACAACTCGTAACTACTCCTCTTTACCTTCCTCAATCCTCTGCCGCAAAAACGGCACCATCCAGTGCGCCGTGGAATCGTAGTTCAGCGGCGTTACCGCGATATACCCGTTCATCACCGCGCGGGAATCGAACGCATCGGACTCTTCTATAGCCATCCTGTCCCCGTATACATTATGACCGCCGTAAGACGGGTTGGCTTTATCCTCTATCCTCCGATACTCGTCCTCGTAATTGGCCATACTCTGCCACGTAACCTTGAACCCCTTCGAGTCCGCCGGATCGCACGCCGGAAAGTTTATGTTGTAAAACACCCGCATATCAAGCGGCGGGTGCGGCGCGTTCAGTATCTCGTCTATCAGCATTGGCGCCATCTCCGCGTACAGCGGCATGAACGGGCTGTGCCGGTTGAACATGGAAAACGCGAAACTCGGTATCCCGTAAAACGCGCCCTCCCTCGCCGCCGAGACCGTGCCTGAGTAGAACGCGGCAAGCCCCGAGTTGTCGCCGTCGTTTATCCCGGAAACCACAAGGTCGGGCTTCTTCTTCATGAGGCTGCTTATGGCGAACTTCACGCAGTCCGCCGGAGAGCCGTTTATGATGTACCCCGGCATCTGGTCGGTACCCGCAACCGCCTCGCGGTAAAAGAGCGGCTTCATAAAGGTGAACGTGTGGCTGACCCCGCTCTGCTCCTTCTCCGGCGCGGCGGCCACCACGTCGTAATGCGGCGAGAGCGCGTCGTACAAAAGCTTGATCCCGCGAGCGTGGAAGCCGTCGTCGTTGGTCAGTAAAATCGTTTTTTTCTTTGACATTGTATCTCCGTAACACTGTTTTTCAAATATAAACTATTTCTTTTTTGAGTGCTCTTTGTAAAACTTCACCAAAGATTCTTTTTTTGTCTCACCTTTTGCCACATTCATTATTTCATTGTATAACATTTCGTTTTCACAATCAAATTCATATCCATTTATATCTAAAAATACCAATGAGCTTGCTAACGCAACTCTTTTGTTGCCGTCAATAAACGGATGATTTTGACAAATATGAAACGCATAAGCCGCCGCCATTGCCGGAATTGTTTCGTGCAAATATTGCTTTCCAAAACTTGATTCCGGCATATATATCGCTGAACTTAATAACCGTATGTCTCTAATACCATATATTCCACCATAATTTCTTATTTGGTTATCTAATATCAGCAACACTTCCGACAACGTCAAAAATTTGATCATTTTTATTCACCGAGCCGTTTTAAAACCGTTCCATATTTTTTATTTACTTTGTCCAATGATTGTATTACCACGTTCTCCTGTTCATTTTCAATTTGCGGCGATAATATTAAATTCCTACCGTCCGTACTTAGTTCAATACTTGTTTCAATAGTTATGTTCAATACGTCCATAATAGGCTTATCAATTACCAACGCCACACTGTTTCCATGTTGAATCAGTTTTTTAACCATAATTTGCCTCCTGTTTGTTTCACTATCTGACCACGCACTTCAGCCGTCCCCCGACCCTATATGAACCGCAGACCGGCGCGGTGCGGACCAAACACCGAATACCCGATTTTAGCGGCCCACTCGCAACATTGCGCCGGAGATATTAAATATATATTTTGCCGCCCCCGAATGTCAAAAAAATCGCATTTATTTTGGGCCCGTATCCCCGTAGGCGGCCCCTGCGCCGCCGCCCATGCCGCAGACATCCGACGATTTCGCCCGATTTTGAGACCTCGGAGGCCATGTTTTGACGATTTGAACCGTGAAAATAGGCTTCGAGTGGGTAGAATGGTCTGATTTGACCATGAAAATAGGCTTTCAGTGGGGCTGATGACCTATTTTCGTCGTGAATTTTGATGTCAGGCGGGTTAGACAACAAAATTTGACCTTGAGTCAAGGGTTTCCGGGGGGCGGTCCGGACGGCCTAATCCGACCGTCACCGGGTTTCGGTTTTTTTCATTTTTTGCCAAAAATGTCCTTAGTCCATTCTACCATGCCCGTTATGCCTTTTTTCAGATAACTATCCTCAATTTTATGAATGTTTAAATTTGTTTGCACTTTTTCCATAATTTTTTGATACCTTAGCGGCAGTGTGCAAATAAAGGTTCCGTTATTATAAAGACCGGAGTACAAAACCCCTCTTTTTAAAGTAAGTTCAGGGTTGTCTATCGTTTTCGTTTTCTTAAACAAAAAAAGTCTTTTATAAGAAAGCTGTAGATTTTCATCTTTTTTTATTATTTTTACACAACACTTATTCGGAAATCCCAAAGACTGTCCGGCAAACGCCACTATTCCCTTTTCATTAATAGACGATTCCTTTTTTCTATTGATGAAATCCTTAAAAAACACAAATCCCATGACGCATCTGCGAATAGACCATCCAAACATTATTACAGAAATAACCGCTATAGGTATAATAAGAACAAACACCAACTGCGGAATGAAAATAGCCACTGCCAGCAATATGGCGTAAAACGCTATTCTGAAAAATTCAAGCGCCGCGTCAACAAAGCCGAACGGACTTAGGAAAACAAGCATATCAAAAACAAAATTCAAAAGCCACATCGAAAAAAAGACAAAAAATAACATGGGAACGATAGCTATAAACCAAAAAACGGTAGGCAGGCCGGAAAGCAATTCCAACGGAATGATAGACGCGCTTAAGTATGCGCTTGGTTGGGCGCCGCTAAATGCAACCTCGGCGCTCAATGTTCCCGCGACGTCCATAACCTGGTCAACAACCACCGGCGAAGTAACTAATAATCCAATTTGTTTGTCACAAGCCTTAAGCGCGGAGGAAATCTGCGACGGAAGATTGATCGCAGACAATGCGGTCGGAGAATGCAACACCAAATACAAAATCAAGCAGACGATCCAAAACCAAGGCATACAATACCACGGCAACAGTTCCTTCGTTTCTTTAGATGAAGTCAAATATTTATATGCGCCCATAGCGCCCACGACAAGCGTCGGCTCCAACGCTATTCCGCTTAGTTGCGTGATATTCTGAGAAAGTGATTTACTTTGTTCAAAATGTTTCTTTGCTTCAAGATTTTTAGACGGCTCTTGTTTGGTTTCCTGCTCCGCCTTTTGCATAACATCTTGTCCGGTTTCTTGCGCAATCTCCCGCACTGCTTCCTGTATGACATCTTGTCCGGCATCCGGTACGGTTTCTTCCTGTGCGGTTTCCTGCGCAAAAACAGCCGAACAAAGCAAAAACAGCAAAAATCCCGGATATATAGAACGCTTTTTCAACAATATGCTTCTCCGTTGACACGTTTTTCTATAAAAAACGCCTGTTTTCATCGAAAATCCCCCCTTTTTACGGTCTTGTTATGAGTTTTGTTTTTTGTTAAGCACAAAAAATCAATCTTTACCTTTAAAATAGCATTCGGCGTTCAATTTGTCAATACCTAAATAAAAAATTTTCACGCCCAGGTCCCGCTCCGCGCCGTGTTTATCCGGCGATTTTACTCAGAATCGAGGCTTCGCGGGGACGCGATACGGTGATTTTGATCGTAAAAATTAGGTTTGTTGTGGGTAAAACTCTCTTATTTAGCCATATATTTCGGCTTTTAGTGGGTTGGAGGGTATGATTTGACCGCAAATTTAGGCTTTCGGTGGGTTATACGGCCCGATTTGGCCATGAATCAAGATTTTCAACCCGCGCGGGCGGATTCGGCAAAAAAAGGAAGTTTCCGCTTATCCTTGCTTTTTGCAATGACAATATTGTATATTATATTGGTATTCGCAAATATACCGCTTTCCTCTCTATAGGCGGCAACGGGGCGCTCGCGGCGTCCGCGTCCGCGGGGGAAGGGGCGGTTCACTAATTAAACTAAGGAGGATGGTGTGGAGAGACGTGCGACGCTTTGGGTTGCGGTTGTTTTGGGTTGCTTTTTGGCGGCGGGCTGCGGCGACAAAAAAGGCAAGGAGGCCGCCGGTTCTTCCGGCGGAGAGGCGGCGGAATCCGCCCAACAAGAGGTTAAGGCGGCGGTTTGGGGCGGCGACTACGAGTGCAAGAACGGGGACGCCGAGTGCCGCGACGACAAGATCGGCGGGGACGGCTTCTACTTCAACGGAACGGTCTTCCAAACATCCGTCAACACCGACGTCACCGTGAGGGTCTCGCCCACAAAGAACGGGGAATCCGTATTGACGGCGAAGAAGGATACCAAGGTGGTGGTGCTCGGCATATCCAAGGAGGGGTGGGTGAACATCTCCGTGAAGGACGTCGTGCCTAAGAGGGGCTGGGTTTACGGTCAGTACGTCGACTTCAAAGAGGGTGTGAATTTCGGCGGTCTGAAGCCGATCGATATGAAAATCACCGACTTCAACTTTACGGCTAAGGACTCCTCGACCGCCGACCTGACGGCGACGTGCGAGATCAACGGCGCCGCAAGAACCTTGAAGTTCAACGCGTTCAAGGAAAAGGGGCAGAAGTTCTTCTCGTTTTTCTACGACGCCTACATTGAGGGGTCGCACTATACCCTGCCTCCCGGCCTGTACACGTGGGATTTCGCCAAAAATCAGTTGAAGATCGCGGTATCCTTGACGCGCGACCCTTACTCATACAACGACGCCGTGCTGCTGTGGAAAAAGGTCAGGTTTACCGACGATAGAAAGTTCTTCGTTGTCGGCGACAAAACCGACAACGGCACGTTTGCGGTGTTCCGGGCGAGCGATAGAAAACAGATGTTCGACTGGAGCTCCGTCAAAAAGTGCGACAATTCAATATCGATCGGTTTCAAAAACAGCACGGCCGCTTTCGCTTGCCCCGCCGACGCCGCGATGGCCAAGAGCTACACGGGCATAGAGGAGATGGACGGCGCGATTTCCGAATACGGCAGCGACTATGTTGAAGAAAATCCGCAGCCCAATCCGGCTAACACCTTAGAGGTGATATGCGACGTGAATCTTGAGACCGGATCGAGGAAGATAACAAGCGCGCGGTGGGTATCCTGCGAATAATTGCAAGCGGCGGCGCGGTCAGCTGTCCCGGAAAACCCGGGACAGCCGATATACCGCGCCCGCCTCAATTCATTAGACACCGCACCGAAAAGCCATACTCTCTGATGTCGAAACTGTCCGCGACGTTCTCGTTGCCGTAATTCACGTACCGATAGTAGGCTGCGTATTGATTCGATTTTTCGGCGGCCGCCCACCAATAGCTGTAGCCGCCGATGTTGCTGTATTCGCCGCCGACGCGGTAGCGGCCGCCGCCGAGTATGACCGGAAGCCTGCGCTCGCCGCCGTCTTCGTACAATCCGCTCGCCGCCCTCGCCCTTCTTTCCGCCGCGTCTTTATCGCTCACCGCTTTTACAAAGAGGCTCCACTCCTTGAGCGTGGGCAGCCGCCAGCCCGGCGGACAGGCCGTTTTCGCCGCCTCCCAGTCGTACAGCCTGCCGTAGGCGTTGCAGTTGGAACTGTCGCCGTCGTAACACCATGAGTTGCCCGTCTCTATGTTTATATTCTCCGCCATCCACGTCTTGGCCCCTGCCTTCATGGTCTCGTACGTCCTGCCGTCTCTCTTGTCGGTGAACGCGCCGGAACCGGACGCCGCCGTCTGCGCTGCGCCGTCGGATAAGCAAACCGCCGCAACAATCGCCGCCGCCGCGATCGGCGGCATACGCCTTTGCCGTGTAAACTTGTTCATAAACGCTCCTTATCAATCCGCGAAATATGTTATTTTCGCCTGAGTGTTATCTTTGCCCTCAATGATCTCCACTGTCGTTAAGCCCCCGTTATATGTCAACTCAACAAACAGTTGCTTGGGGGATTTATACTGGTAGTTGACGCGTTTGCATCCGGAGTCGGTCGAACCGCATGAATATTCAAGGTTCGCCGCCGGTAACTCGATCTTTAAATTCGGATCGGCTTTTTTAACTATGTCGTAAACTTGCTTTAATTTTGCATCGGGGAAAACGCACTCCTGACGCGTGGTGTATCCATCGTCGAGGCTTTGCCATTTGCAATTTACGTTTTTCCAGTCGTTTGCCGTCACGGTATCGTTTCCCACATACCCCTTCTCATGCCCGACAAGCGTGGAATCAAAATTTTTCCAGCGGTCGGCGTCGGCGTTATCGTTATCCGGCGTTTCAACGGCGCTTCCGCCGTTGCTTACCGACGAATCCGCGCCGTTTGCCTTTGTCGCGGCTTGCTTGTCCGACTTTTGCCCGCAACCGCCCGCAATAAACGCGATAAGGCTTAAAACGACTATTGCTTTTTTCATGGCCTCGGCCTTTCTTTGTTTATGGATATACGTCAGTTATTGCCAAGCTCGCCGCCTCTGCGGCCTTTCCGACCCAATATCCTACTAATATAATAAACGCCGCAAATATTTCCAAATTTATTTAATAGCCGCCGCGCTAACGGGTTTGACGCAATGTGAAAATGCGTATTCGTCAATGGATGTCACGCTGTTTGGGATTGTTACGGATGTAAGGTTGCCGCAACTATAAAACGCCCTGTCGCCGATAGACGTCACGCCGTTTGGAATTGTATACGCGGTGTCTTGTCTGCTCGGCGGGTATCGTATCAGGACGGTTTTGTCCTTGTTGAAAAGGATGCCGTCTTCGGAGCTGTAGCGAGCGTTATCCGCCGCGACCGCTATTGATGTTAAGTTAACGCAATCGTCAAACGCCGCTCCTTCGATAGATGCCACGCTACCGGGGATTGTTATTGATGTTAAACGGGTGCGGCCGGAAGACTCCAACATCCCCTCATGAAAATAGTCTACGTTCTCGCCTGAAAACGCGCCGTCTTTAATAATTATTACGCCGCTCGGTATTGTATACGCGCCTTGCCTGCCCTGCGGATACCACAGCAAGGCGGTTTTGTTTTTATCGAAAACGACGCCGTCTTCAGAACTATAACGCGGGTTATCCGCCGCGACCGTTACGGACGTTAGGCCGGTACATCCGAAAAACGCGCCATAACGCCGCGAGAGAGATTCGATAGTGTCCACGCTGTTTGGGATCGTTACGGATGTCAGGCGGGTACATCCTAAAAAACCGTTGATAGATTTCACGCCCTCTTCAAATGTCACGGAAGTCAGATTGTCGCATTGCGCAAACGCGCAGAATCCTATGGACTCCACGTTGCCGGGGATGGTCAAGGATGTCAGGCGGTCGAATTGATAAAACGCCCAATTTCCGATATGCGTCACGCCCTTCCCGATGACCAAATCGGTAACGGTAGACTCCGTCAAAACGGACACAAGACCGGGAAAGCGGGAAATCACCTCGTTTTCTATATTTATATCCATAACCTCGAACCTATAAGCATACCCGAAGATCAAACTGACAATCGAACTGACAACTGGGGTCTTAGTCCATATATACGGAGGCGCCCCGCCCCACCATCCGGGTATCTCGTAATCTTCCATCGCCCCCTTTCCGCTGATTTTGTACGTCGTCCTGTCTCCTGAAAGCGTGACGGTCGTCTCACCGGATTTCCACGACTGCCGCGGAGGCGTCAGCAACAACGCCGCGGCCAATAGCAAGATCGCCGCGATTACGGTTTTTTTACGTTTCAGTATTTTAGTCAGCATATTGTTTTGCGCCTTGCCCCTTGCAACAAAATTCCTTTTCAAAGCACCTTTGGATACATTTGAATTCCTTATAATATCGTCTACAGACCCTTCTCCCGTTTCTTGGCGCGTTCAAGATTCTGCTTTATCAGTTTGTTGCTCGGATCAAGTTTGGCCGCCGCCTCGAAGTCGGCCACGGCTTTGTCGTAGTCGCCCATTCGGGCGTAGGCGCGGCCTCGGTTGCTCAACGGTATCGCCGCTTCGCTATAATCCAACTCTATCGCCATGCTAAGATCGGCGACAGCCTGTTTGTTGCCGCCTTTTTTGAGATACGCCCGACCGCGACCCGCGTACGCTTTGGCGCTGCGGCCGTCTAACAGGAGCGCGTTATTAAACGCTTCAACGGCAAAATCATAATATTCGGGATCTTGCTCGTTGTCGCCGTTGTCGAGATACTTAAAACCTTTGTGGATTAACCCGTTTACCGATAAATCCTCTCTATAGCCCAAGAATGCCTCCGTTAACTCTTCAGCGTCTTTCTTGGACGTTTTTAATGTCTTTTTTTCAATTGACGCGGTTTCTAGTACGCCATGGTCGATATATTTTTGAGCGTCATAGTTATCCGTAATATGCTCCGCGTATATCAATTTTTTATTGAATATGAATTTATATCTCCATTGCGCCGTTTCTCCGTAATACACCACCGCAAGAACCGAATCTTTAGTTTTACTGTTTATAAATAATTCTTCGCGGCCGCCTTCCGTTGAAAAACCGTCGTGCGAGTATTCCCACACTTTTACAAGACCCTCCGAATCCGCGACGACGCTTTCGGATACGCCGAGAGCCGTATCTTTTGACGAAGTTTGCGCCGTAGGCTCTATTTCAGACGGCGCGGAAACCGTTCGGCCTTGACCAAGCGTGTCAACCGCCGGATTTTGCGGTTTGTCTTTATGACCGCAACCGATAAGCAAGCATACACAGATAAATAACGTTGTTCTTCTCATAACATTGTCCCCTTAAAAAGTTAGTTGTCCCCAACGGACGCTTGATTTTCATGTTTTTTTGATTATAACGAATGCCGCGACGGCTAACAGCACCGTCATTAGCGCGATCTTTATATGTACCGGCGTTTTCATCGTGCACTCTCCCTAGTAACAAAAAAATACATCTTGGCGCCACCAAAAAGCAAATCGTTCGCCTATGAATTTATCCGCCCCATTGCCGCGGCATGATATATATTTATATAGACGGGGTTTTGCCGACCTATCCCCCTTAACCCAAAGGATCAACCCAATGCGCAAACTCTTACTGACTACGGCGGCGGTCGCGGCGGCATTATAAAAAAATCTACCCAACCCGATCTCCCAACTATTATTTTATCTGTAGGCATGATAAGTACTGAAAATCAGAATCAAAACCTAAAATATAGATAGGGGGCTATATGAAATCCGACAACGAGTACAAACTGTGGCTAACCGGCCTGAAAAGCCGGATACGCCAAAGCCAGATTAAGGCGGCCGTAAAGGTAAACACCGAGCTTTTGCTCCTATACTGGGATTTAGGGCACGATATCGTCGCCCGCCAAATGGAGGCCGCGTGGGGTAGCGGCTTTTTTGAGCGGCTGAGCCGTGATTTAAGGGCCGAATTCCCCGATATGCAGGGGTTTTCATCCACAAACTTGAAGTACTGCAAACGGTTCTATGCGTTTTATGTACAAGACGATTCCATTCGCCAGCAAGCTGCTGACGAAATCAATCCGCAAATCGGCGGACTGCTACAAGTCGTTGATAATAAAGGAAATACAACAATTCAACAAATTGTTGAAGAAAACCGTCCACAAGTTGTGGACGATTTGGAAAACCACCCGATATTTCAAATACCGTGGGGGCACCATAGAGAGATTATTACCAAATGCAAGTCCGTTCACGAGGCCCTTTTTTACGTCCAAAAGACCATTGAAAACGGATGGAGCCGCGCCGTATTGATGAATTTCCTTGAGGCCGACCTATTTTCGGCGCAGGGGAAGGCGCTTACCAACTTCTCCCGCCTATTACCCGAACCTCAAAGCGATCTTGCGAACCAAATTTTGAAAGATCCATATAATTTTGACTTTCTTACGCTTACCGCAGATTACAAAGAAAAAGAACTTGAAGACGCGCTAACCACAAGCATCACCAAGTTTCTATTGGAACTTGGGCAGGGATTCGCATATGTCGGCAGGCAAATCCCCATAAAAATAGGCGAGACTGAACGGTTTATAGACCTGCTTTTTTATCACTTAGAACTGCGCTGTTATGTGGTAATAGAGCTGAAAACCGGTAAATTTGAAGCCGAACATATTGGAAAACTGGGTTTGTATATTTCGGCGATCAACCATCAAAAGAAAAAAGCGACCGACGAACCCACGATCGGGATGATTATTTGCAAAACAAAGGACTGCGTTGAAGTGCAATACTCTTTAGAAGTTGTAAACCAACCCATCGGCGTTTCCGAATATCGGCTTGCGAAACTACTGCCTGATAATTTGAAAAACTGCCTACCTAGTATTGAAGAGTTAGAGGAAGAACTAAAAAGAATGGGCATGGAGTAATATATATTGCGCGGTTTAATACTTCATAGTCTGACTTTGTTGAGGGGCTTTTATGGGTAATTTCACACATATGTTGCTTACGGCGGCGGCTGTGCTGGCGGCGATTGGAGTTGCTTTCGCCACAGAGCCGTCTTTCGGAACTTTCACCGACACAAGAGACGGACAGACGTACAAGACGGTGAAGATCGGCAAGCAGACTTGGATGGCGCAGAATCTTAATTACAAGGCGGATAGTTCTTGGTGTTATGAAGACAAAGTCGATAACTGCAAGAAGTACGGTAGGCTATACGCTTGGAATGCGGCAAAGAAGGCGTGTCCAACCGGATATCATTTGCCGCCTAGTGAAGAGTGGGATAGTTTGGGACGGGCAGTAGGAAGTAAAAAACAGCGTGGTGTACACGGCTATATTTCTTGGTACGTTGCGTGTAAAAAATTAAAAACGAAAAGCGGGTGGTATGATTATAGTAGTGAGTGGGCTTGGAATGGTGTAGAAAACGGTAATGGTACTGATGATTACGGTTTTTCGGCTTTGCCAGGCGGTTACTATAGTACAACTAAAGGCGAATTAAACGTTCTTGGCTCTTACGGTTATTGGTGGACAGCCACTGAACATATATTAGACAATAGTGCGTTTTGTAAGAAAATATATCACGCCTACGACTACGTAAACGGGTACTTCACCGACAAAGGTCTCGGCTACTCCGTGCGTTGCGTCGCCGACCGCCCATGATTTATATTACTACGTACCCCTTAACCCAAAGGATCAACCCAATGCGCAAACTCTTACTGACTACGGCGGCGGTCGCGGCGGCGATTGGATTGGCGGGGTGCTCGAAGAAAGAACCTATAACATACGGTACGCTCTCCGACGAGAGAGACGGGCAGACGTACCGGACAGTGAAGATTGGCGAGCAGACTTGGATGGCGCAGAACCTCAATTATAAGACGGATAATTCTTGGTGTAATAAGAAAGCCACTTACCGTTGCGAAGATTGTAAGGCTAGAATTGAGGAAGATACTTCCTACTGCGACAAATACGGTAGGTTGTATGATTGGACTACTGCAATGACGGCTTGTCCTGACGGATATCATTTGCCGTCCCGTAAGGAATGGGGTGATTTGGTTAAAACCGCCGGAGGTATCGGTAAATACGGCACAAACGGGGTGTCAGGTTATAGATTGAAAGCGAAACGCGGTTGGAATGAGAATGATTACGATGGTGTGATTGGTAACGGTACGGATGATTATGGGTTTTCGGCTCTACCGGGTGGTTACCACACCAACACAATCGGCGAATTCGGTGGTTATGATGACAACATATACGCAGTCGGCGAAGTCGGCTATTGGTGGACAGCAACAATAGACACGCTCACATCTGCCACCTACTATCGATGCATGGGTAATGACTTTGATGACGTGACAGAGGTTAGTGGTCCCATATATATCAGTCTCTCCGTGCGTTGCGTCGCCGACCGCCCATGATTTATATTACTACGTACCCCTTAACCCAAAGGATCAACCCAATGCGCAAACTCTTACTGACTACGGCGGCGGTCGCGGCGGCGATTGGATTGGCGGGGTGCGGGAAGAAAGAACCCGTACCCGAAACACCTAACACATTCACCGACACAAGAGACGGACAGACGTACAAGACGGTGAAGATTGGCAAGCAGACTTGGATGGCGCAGAATATCAATTATAAGACGAATAGTTCTTGGTGTTACAATG
>Ga0268262_10001210_pt1 | contig 32587 bp, 28 predicted proteins | sample TergutNc150P3_FD_190354 | JGI IMG/M metagenome (GOLD analysis project Ga0268262, IMG submission 190354) | Nasutitermes corniger P3 segment gut microbial community from laboratory colony in Florida, USA - Nc150 P3 (SPAdes) (version 2) | ecosystem: Host-associated > Arthropoda: Insects >... | reverse complement strand
GCTCGGCCAGCTCGGCTTCGCGCTTGGCGTGTTTCAGCGCTGACGCCTCGTTGGCCCGCGCCAGGAAGCGCAGGCGCTCCAGCTCCCTGAACTCGCTGGCCTTTGACATTTACTTTTCCCCGAGCCGCGCCTGAAGCTCTGCTATCAGCTTGTTTTTTTCCGCCAGCGCGGCGTTTTTTTCCGCCAGCGCGGCGTTTTTTTCTGCCAGCGCGGCGTCCTTTCCCGCCATTTCGCCTTTCAGCCCGGTCACCACGCCCTGCCACTTCTCGCGCTCGGCCAGCTCGGCTTCGCGCTTGGCGTGTTTCAGCGCTGACGCCTCGTTGGCCCGCGCCAGGAAGCGCAGGCGCTCCAGCTCCCTGAACTCGCTGGTGGCCGACACGCTGCGGTATGCGTTGATCGCCTGTTCCATGATTGGCACCCCCAAATCTTTTATTTCCCTCAGATCTTCTTCGGTCTGGGCCCTGAGCAGCTTTAGCCACAGCCTCTGCTCGTCGCTCGGCTCCACGGCGTCCGGCAGCTTGGGCAGCTCAAAATAGTGCAGGGACATCTTGTCCGTCAGCGGCTCGTGGCGAGAGGCCTCCAATGCGCGGAACTCGGAGTGGAACTCCGGGCAGCCGAAGAGCCTGAACGCCACTATGCTGATGATGATCGTGCGCGGGAGGGCGGAGTAGTCGCCCCCCTCGGTGAGGGCGGAGGAGTACTCCCTGGCCCAGTAGTACAGCGAGCGCTCGGGGAAGTCGCCTTCGTCCGCCACTTGTATCTCTAGGTCAACCCTCTGCCCGTCCACAGTCATGCTGATGTCAAGGCGGCAGAACTTCTCGCCGATTATCTCTGGCGGCATCTCGGGGTTGGTGATCGCGAACTGCCCTATGCTGCCTATGTCGATGCAGAGCAGCCGCGAGACGAGGCTCTTGAGCAGGTCTGGGTGCCTGACGAAGATCATCTTGAAGAGCGTGTCGTTTGTGAATGTGTATTCCAGCCTGGCCAAGCTAAACTCCCCTAGCTACATTATAGGGCAATGGTGGAAAGAGGGTGGCTCCTTGGTGGGCAAAAATGGTTCTGCAAACACGTCAATTGACAATTTGCGGATCGAGCATCCACCACCGGACGAAGTCTTGTTCCCGCACGTAAAGCTAGTGGTCAGTTGTGGTTTGAGCACCCACAGTTGGGCGGATGTAGTGAAAGCGGCCCGATTCAACCAGCGACAATCTGTCACTAACTGAGCTAGGCCGAGCCCAAAAAACGTGGTGTATCATTGATACGTGGGCTGGCTGTGCTTTGCAGACAACAGATGGAGGATGGGCCATGTTCCCCTTGACCAGAAAGGTGTCAGAAGATACCGACGACGAGCCAGGCGCCGAAGAAGAAAATGAGGGCATTGAAGCAGATGAAGCGTGCAAGCCGCTCAAGGAGCAGAAGATCGTATCTGAGCGGATAGGCCACTGGGCCGACGGCCTTGGCGACAACGACGGAAGGTTAATCAAATTGGCGCGCTGGCTGCGTTGGCAATGGGAACGCATCACTTGGGCATTTAGCGATTTCAAGCGCAGCGTCAGGAATCACATAAAATGGCACAAGGCGATGAAAAAGCTGTATCCCTGGGAGGGCTTCGACGGGCTTTTCACCGTAACGCGGACGCACTTGGAAGACTACCTATTGAACGAAGAAGCATTTGGCCGCGCCATGAAGGTGGACAACAGCAGCATAGTCGCTTCCCTCAAAGAGACGATAGAGCTTTTGGAGCGCATGCGCGACCACGATGAATACATTAGCAAGCGGTGGAATGAAGTCCGGTCGCGCTATCCAAAATATGGAAGCCACATCAGAGAATACATAGACGGCAGCAGCAGCTTCGGCGGAGATTTTGTGGCGCAGGGGAGCGGCTGGGCGGGCGCGGAAGCTGGGAAGGAGGGCCGTGAGGGGTATTTCGAGTTTGTGGAGGGCAAGCTGGAGCTGGTGGCCAGCCCCGACCAGCATGAAACGAACAAGCTGCTTGAAGATCTTCACCAATACCACCGGGAAATTCAGGATGCCTTTGACCAAGCCGAAAAGGATCTGGACGAGGATTTTGATAGGCTGCACAGGCTGCTGAAAGAGAACCTGTACACTTGGTGGAACTAATGCCAGATCGCGTTCAAGTGGGCTTGAACGCAAATAAGTTGGTGAACCCAGCATTGTAGGCGCAACAGGCGGGGGGAATCTTCGTTCAACGCAGGGTGCTCAATCCGCCATTAAATAATCAACGCGGCGATAACGAAGCCGAGCGAAGGCAGAACGCCCATGCCGCCAAAATCCGCCTACGTGCTGCAACGGCCCACGTTGGGGTCTCGCGTATTCGGAGCGCAGAACGAAGCCTAGCGAAGTCAACATTTTCATTTCGCCATTGCTTGCTGGCGTGTTGCAAGCCCCATGTGGATGTCTCGCGTATCCAAGCGAAGCGCAGGATACCGGGAGAACGAAGCCGAGCGAAGGCAAAACGCCCATGCCGCCAAAACCTGCCAACGTGTTGCAACGGCCCACGTTGGAGTCTCGCGTATCCAAGCGCAGCGCAGGATACCGAGAGAACGAAGCCGAGCGAAGGCAAAACGCCCATGCCGCCAAAACCCGCCTACGTGCTGCAATGGCCCACGCTGGGGTCTCGCGTATTCGGAGCGTAAGCGCAGAATACCGAGAGAACTTATCCCTAGCCCCTGACCCCTACAACCTAATCCCTAGACCCTGAAACCTAGCCCCTGACCCGGTGGCACACATCTTGCAAATTTGGCTATGAATCCGCTATGCGCTTGGCATGGCCTTTCGCGGCGGATTAGCAATGCGTGTTTTAATGATTTAGGATGGTCTAAGATACCGAGGGGATTGCAAGATGAAAAAATACCTCTTTTCTGCAATGGCGGCTCTGGTGCTGCTGGCTTCAAAACTGGGGTGCAGCGGCGACAGCCACGCGTTCGTTCCGACTCCGTCGGTGAAGCCCACCAGCGTGGAGATTAGCCCAAATAGCTCGCTGGGGCCCATCGAACTCAAGGTTGGCGAAACACAAAAACTTTCGGCCAAGGTGCTGCCTGAAAATGCGGAAAACAAACAGGTGACGTGGGAAAGCTGGAGCGATGCAGTGACTGTCAATAAGGATGGATTGCTCACGGCGGTAAGAAAGGGCGACGCCATCATCACTGCGACCGCCGTTGACGGCGGCGCGTGGTCGTTGGTCCGAGTCAATGTGCTTGTGGAGGTGGAAAAGGTTAGGATCATCATCAACCCCAATGACCCCTACCCGATTAAGATACCCGATATACATGGATACAATCCAATTGTGCTGAAGGCTGAAGTCCTGCCGACGGATGCTTCGGACAAGAGGCTGATTTGGACAAGCAGCAACACAAATGTAGCGGTAGTCCTTACAGATCAGGCGACTGACCAGGTATTGGTGATGGGCATCCCTAACATCACGGAGGGGAGAGCTACGATCACTGCCACTAGCGCCTCGAATGGCAACGCGTTTGGCACCTGCGAAGTGATAGTTCTTCCAGGGCCTCCACCCCCTGCCACCGACATTGCATTGTCCCCCTCTACGCTGGAGATGGCCGTCGGCAACGTAGAGAAAATCTTCGTGATACCGTCTCCCATCAACGCGGCCATAGATGCCAATTACTTGACATGCGAAATCGTCTTGCCAAATGAGGATGACCTGCCCCCCGTAAAGAGAACGGTAACTTCAGCAGGAATCATCATTGAAGCCCTGCGCCTTGGCAGCGCCTTCATTTTGGCCACCTATGAGCCTCCTGGTGCCCGCCCAATATACTCTGGGTGTACGGTGACGGTTACGGACCACATCGAATACGTGGCGGGGGTCGAGATAGTTGGCGGTGTCAGTGTGGCCAAGCTGTGGAAAAATGGCTCGGCGATGGAACTGAGCGACAGGACAAGGAACGGGGATGCCAAGTCCGTCTCCATCGCAACTGTGAGCGGACTCACAGTCGCATACGTCGCGGGCGACGAGACGGGCTCGGACAATGTGTCCACTGCAAAGGTTTGGGTGAATAGCAACGCCAACACCATCACATTGGGCGATGGCAAGGATTCCAAGGCCAACTCTGTCTTTGCCGATGGCTCGGACTTCTATGTGGCGGGGTACCAAAGCGATGGCGCTAGAAAGGTGCCGGTGGTATGGAAAAATGGACCCAGCAACCCAACCAGGCTGACCGTTGACGACAACGGGGACGCGGAGGCCAACTGCATCGTCCACAAAGAAGGCTATGACTACGTGGTGGGGCATGGGAAAGACAGCCGGGGCATCCAGGTGCCGATTTACTGGAAGGGCGGGGTGCCGATGTACTTGACGATTGGGGGCAGGGTTGGCTCGGCCAACTCGGTCTTTGTGGCGGAGGACGACTCTGTGTGGATCGCTGGCTGGGTGAACAACGACGATGGCGTGCCTATGGCGGCGCTATGGAAGAATGGCGTGAGGGAGAACATACTTCCCACGATGCGCTCGAGCGTGGCCAATTCTGTCTATGTGACGATGACGAAGGCGGATGATGGAATTAATTGGGCGCCCCCCAATATCCACGTCGCTGGCTATGAGAGCAATGGTCAGGTGCCGACGGCCCGTATATGGGAAGGGACGACAACCCTTGCCACGGGATACCTCGACGGTGGCGGAACCGAATCCAGGGCCTACTCTGTATTTGTGGACTCCCAGAACGTGTACGTGGCGGGCTTTAAGAACAACAGCTCCTTCGCCCCCGAGGCGCGGGTGTGGAAGAATGACCGAGAGATGCCGCCTATCGCCGGCGCCAGCATAGCCAAGGCGATTGCGGTTAAGTAAATGCCGCTGACGCGGCAGGGTGCAGGGGTTAGGGATCAGGGTTCATTCCAGTTCTGAATAGAATCATGGCTGATTCTATTTAGAATTGGAATAATTTGGTATAACCTAAAACCGAGGTGCCATTTGCAAGAACGCTTTGCCCCCATCGAAGACGCCATCGAGTCCATGCGGAGCGGCAAGATGGTTGTTGTGGTAGATGACGAGGACAGGGAGAACGAGGGCGACCTGACGATCGCCGCGCAGTTCGCCACGCCAGAGGCCATCGCGTTCATGGCCATGCACGGGAGGGGGCTGATATGCACCGCGCTTGAGGGCGGCCTGCTGGATCGCCTGCGAATCCCCCAGATGGTGCAGGACAACTCCAGCCCATTTGAAACGGCATTCTGCGTTTCCGTGGAGGCGCGGGAGGGGGTCAGCACTGGCATCAGCGCACACGACCGCGCCAGGACAATAGCGGCGCTGATAGACCCAAGCTCGAAGCCCAGCGACTTTGTGAAGCCGGGGCACACGTTCCCGCTGCGCGCCCGCCCCGGCGGGGTGCTGGCCAGGACGGGGCAGACAGAGGCGTCCGTTGACTTGGCGAGGCTGGCTGGCCTGCACCCCAGCGGTGTGATCTGCGAAATAATGAAGGACGATGGCACGATGGCCCGCGTGCCCGACTTGGCAGTGTTCTGCCAAAAGCATGGATTGCTGATGGTGACGGTGGCTTCCCTCGTGGCCTATAGGCTAAAGAAAGACCCCATCGTCCGCATGGTCGAGTCCTGCCCCAAGATGACCCAGTGGGGCCAAGTGACAGTCCATAAGTTTCAGAATACGTTGGACAAATGCACGTACTTTGCCTTCCAGATAGGCGATACGGCGCAAGCGGGCATGCCCTTGGTCAGGGTTCACCTTGGCGCGCTGCCGGACGACCTGGACGGCTTTGGCTCCATCGAAGGCTCGTCATTCCACGCCGCCATGTCTGCGATCCAAAAGGACGGCTGCGGAGTGCTGGTGTTTTTGCACCACCGCTCTTGGGACGGCTCCGAGCCTGTCTTGGGCCCTGACAACAGAGAGATAGGCATCGGCGCCCAAATACTGGGCCAGCTAGGCATTGCAAAGATGAGGCTGCTTGCCAGAAACGAAAAGCGCTATTCGGGCCTAAAGGGCTTCGGCCTTGACATAGTGGGGACGGTGCCCCTAACCCCTACAACCTAACCCCTAATACCAGTTACAAGTTACAAGATGAAAACCCTTGCTGCATGCGGCTTTGCTTCTTACATTTATCACATTGGCAATAGGACACGATATAACACCTGACCCCAGACCCTGAACCCTGACCCCTAGCCCCTGACCCCTGACATCCGGGCACTTCCCATGCCACACAACGTCTAGGTAGGTCTGGGGCGATGTGTCGCCTTCTGTGCTTATCAATAGGACGCGGGACTTTTGGCCGAGTTTCAATTTTTGGCGCACCAAGTCTGCATCTGGGGTGGACATGAGCCATTCCAGAAACCCGGCCGTGACTGCCCCGGACTCGCCGGAGACGATTGGCGGATCGCCCTGAACAGGCGAGGCCAGCATCCGCATGCCATTTGCGGCGATGTGGTCGGGGCAGGAAGCGGCGGCAAAGGCAAAGCTGCGTATCAATTCCCAAGCTAGGCTGGAAGGCTTTCCGCAGGCCAGGCCGGCCATAAGGGTGTTCATTTCGCCGGTGATGGCGCGTGGCTGCCCATCGTTGGCTTGTATGGATTTATAGATGCAGTCCGCTTCGCTTGGCTCCACAATTATTGCCAGTGGGGGGGCTTCGCCTTTGCAGCAAAGCAGCCCGGCCTCTATGCCGCCAAGGATGGCGGCTGGGAATGAGCCGTTGCCGGCCTGCAAAAAAACGTGGGTGGGCGCGGGCTCCCCAGCATCACGCAACTGGCTTTGGATTTCCATCGCCATCGTCAGGTAGCCCTGCATGATCCACCTTGGGATTTTTTCATAGCCTTCCCAGGCCATGTCCTGCACCAGCACGGCGCCGCTGCTTTTCGCAAATAATTCCGCCTCGCGCACGGCTCCGTCATAGTTGTGTTCTGTTATTCGGCATTCTGCGCCTGTGGCGCGGATGTTGGCGGCGCGTGCCTCTGCCGATCCCTTGGGCATAAAGACGACCGCTTTCTGGCCCAGTTGCTGTGCCGCCCAAGCCACGCCCCTGCCGTGGTTGCCGTCCGTGGCGGTGACGAATGTGGCGTCGCCTATCTTGGCGCGCAGGGCAGGGGAGGCCAACTCGCTGAACGTCACTGTTTCTATGGGGATGCCCAGTTTTTCTGCCAACACTCGGCCCATCGCGTACGAGCCGCCCAGGGCCTTGAATGCGTTTAGGCCAAAGCGCTTGGACTCGTCTTTTATGAAGATTTTTTCAAGGCCAAGGCGCGAGGCCAGGCCCCCCAAGGAGTGCAAGGGAGTGGGTTCATAATGGCCGATGCGCCTGTGGAAGCCAAGGGCGCTGGCAGCTTCAATCTGGCCGAAATCGTCCAGCGGCGGGGCGTCGCCCCGCCCCCGCATCTGATTCAGAACCATCTCGACGCTTCGCATTTGCATCTCATCCAAATAGTTTATTACGTTGAAGCCACTTGCAAAACTATCCTAGCGCCCATCGAAGCCATCTCTCAAGCATCCGCCCGCCCATCGAAGAGGCCGTGCGATAATGGCGGCAGGCGATGTCAAAATTTTCATTTTGCTGTTGCTTGCTGGCGTGTTGCAAGCCCCATGTGGATGTCTCGCGTATCCAAGCGAAGCGCAGGATACCGAGAGCCAGCGAGCGATGCTGGTAGAAAGGCAGCCAAGTGGCACTTGGGCCGGACGCTGCCCCCGCAGCGTCCAGCCTTAGTGCCACTAAGCGCCTTCCCCTGTTAAGCATTAGGGTGGGCTCCATGACCCGGCACTAAATGAAGCTATTTGTTGTGACACCCATACCGAGTACGAAAGATAGAATCTGGAGCTAGAAACAGATTGAGCGCTCATGCTGAACGGAGTCTTGCACACAAAATTAGCCTAGTTTTGCAAGTGCCTCAATTGTGAACTTCTATTTTCGGTGCAGAACGGATGGTTTTGCTGGCCGAAAATTAGACAAATATCGTAATTGTGTGTACGGTACAAAATGGAGACACGCCAAATGTCAGACAAAGAAAAAGCAACAGAAAAAAAAACAAGCGAGAACAAAGCGCGCGAAGAGATTTTGGAAGAGTACGCCAAGCACTACGACCGCAACACGGCCTTCAGGCTGCTTAAAAAACTGCGAAAAAAGACTAGGGGGAAAAAATGGCTGGTGTCCAAGTCAGTCGGGGCTATTGTGAACACGCTGGGGCATCTTATGTCCGCGCTGGACAACCCCGAGACCCCAAAGCGCTACAAGGCGGCCATCATCGTTGCGGTGGGCTACATAATACTGCCCTTCGACACGGTGCCAGACATCTTGCCCATCATTGGCTACAGCGACGATGTGATGGCCGCCGGGGGTGTTCTTGCCTTGGTCATGAGCTATAGCACTTTCAAACTGGAAGACTTGGACGCGGAGATTGATGCAAGTCACGCATGAACCTCTCACAAAATCTTGCTATTTTCGGGCTTTGAGGCTTCGAGAGAGAAGTGAAGGCCATAGCTGATACCCTTTGCATTGGGATAATCTAGCAGGACTGGTGCCAAGGCGAATACACCCCTTTCCCACTTTCGTTGATTGGTTTTGTGCCAACGGCGCTAGAATTTCTTACAGGCCGCGACTAATATGGCAGGAGGCTGCAATGAACTTTACGACAGAAGAGCAAGAAGTGTATGACAAGGCGTTGGCAGAACTCCGAACCCTAAAAGGGGCAAAAGGATATGACCCAACCAGTCTGAGAGAAATCAACAATGGAACCGAAATAAAGATTTCGCAGATGCAGGATGTGCTGACAGACGATGACCGCATAGGCAAGTTTGCCAAAAAAGCGGAAAGGCTGTTCAACCGTGGATAAATTCGGGTACACGGGCGACCTCAGCGTACTTGACGATGAAGAAATAGAACATTCCGTTGGCGTGTTGAGCGTTGCTTTTGCCAAATTTAGCAAAAAATTAGGTTTTTCCGACACCGTTAGAATGAATGTCTTGAGGCTAGAAAACGCTTTGAGGCACTGGAAGCTGGATGTCTATTGGCACGGCAAGCACCACGGTATCGAACCCAATGAAATTAGGCAATCTGCATTCTTCATCCACAGAATGGTTCGGGTAAAGCCAATATCGCTGCTGGAAGGATACAAAGACCCAAGATATTACGCAATCAATGAACTTTTTGCGTTCTACGTTGTCGGAGAGTTCCTAAAAATTAATCTAGCCAACTTGGACGATGATATTTTTGACGAGTTCATCTATCTCTTTTCTGACAGGGATTTCTACCCCACACAGCTTTTCATCACTCTGAGGCTGCTCCAGAACCTTCTTGCGAGCTAATTGCAAGACTCGAGGTTACGTCTGCTCCCGACCTTCCGCCGCCTCTGGCTGGGTTTAATAACTTGTTTGTTTACAATATTTTACGCCAGAGTCTGCTCCGGTCGGGCGCAGCCTACACCTCCGGTGAATTGCAAAACCTGCCGGTTTTGCAATTGGCTCTTACGTCAAAGGGCAGCCAACCAACTGGAGCGGTTGAATCTGATAGGCACTGACCCCTGCCCCTACAACCTAGCTGGTTCCGATGTCGGCGAATGGTATAGTTCTTCGCCCGGCGCTAGACGCCCAAACCGTATTCCCCCCACCTGGCCTCTATCTTTTCCAGTATCTCTCTTGGGTGTTCGAGGTCTCTGGGCCAGGTGCGCCCATTGTTTCCATAATCATCGAATGGTTTGTTTTTTCGCGTGGCGTCTATGCCCACCTTGCTGCCGAATGAATGGACGCCGCTGGCGTGATCCAGCGCGTCCAATGGGCCTTTGGTGAATAGCAGGTCTCTTTCGGGGTCAACGTTGGAGGTTATGCGGAAAAGCACCTCCTGCGCGTCGTGGGGGTCTATGTCCTCATCCACGATGGCGATGCATTTTGTTAGCATCATTTGGCCCATGCCCCATATCGCGTTCATGACCTTTTGGCAGTGGCCTGGGTACTCTTTTTTCATGCTTATTATGGCCATGTTGTGGAAGGCTCCGGCGGCGGGCAGGTGCATGTCCCTTATCTCTGGCAGCATCAGGCGCAGCATTGGCAGAAATATCCTCTCTGTAGCTAGGCCGAGAAATTTGTCCTCCTGTGGCGGCGGGCCCACGACTGTAGCGGGGAAAACAAAGGTTTTGCGGTGCGTGATGGCCTCTACGTGCATGACGGGATACTGTTCCGCAGGGCTGTAATATCCTGTGTGGTCGCCGAATGGGCCCTCTAGGCGCGATTCTGCGGGATCAACCCAGCCCTCTATCACCAGCTCTGAATCGGCGGGAACCTCTATGTCGTTTGTGAGGCACTTGACTGTCTCTATGCCTTTTTCCAGCAGGAAGCCCGCAAAGATCATCTCTGGCACGATGGGGGGAAGGGGGGCTGTGGCGGCGTAAAGCAGCGCGGGGTCGCCGCCAAAGGCAACCGACACGGGCATTCGCTCGCTTGGTGCGTAGCCGTAAAGTGCGCGGCTGCCGTCGTGGTGTACCTGCGCGTGGAAGCCCAGTGTGCGGTCATCGTAAACCTGCAAGCGGTACAGCCCCATGTTGCGCCGCCCGCTTTTGTGCAGGGCGTGGCTCATGCCCATAGTGATAAATGGCCCGCCATCCTCTGGCCAGGTGGTGAGGGCCGGCAGTTCGCCCAATTTTGCGTCCGCGCCCTTTTTGACTACTTCTTGGCAGATGCCTTTGTGCAGGCTCTTTGGCATCCAACTGGAAACGTCCGCCAGCATGGGCAGCTTGGCGAGCTTGTCCAGCAGGCCGCCGCCAGGCTTGGGAATGGCTGCCTCCATTAGTTTTTCGATGCGTTTCCCTATGGAATCCAACCCCTTTTTTTCGAGGTTCAGCGCCATTTCCATTCGGCGCAGGCTGCCGTACACGTTCATCGCCACGGGCGCAGCGCCATTCTTTGGCTTCTCGAAGAGAAGCGCCTGCCCTCCACCGGACTGCCTCGCCACCTTGCTGGCGATTGCGGCCATTTCTAGGTGTGGATCAACTTCGGCCTTTACCCTGTGGAGCTCGCCAAGCGATTCCAACTGCTGCAAAAAACTTTGTAAGTCGCGGCCCACGGATGCCTCTTGCTCTAGGAAACTGAGCCTTTAGAAAAAAACTGACATTTTTGAGCTGTGAGGCTCTGGTTAGCAATTGGATAGGTACTCATTTTGTGGGTGCTTTCAAATTGGCTGATCGGCTGAATTGTTGCGTTTTGTATTGCGCGGGCCAAAGGAAAACCATTGGCGAGCGCCACGATTGGGGCGGTTGAGGGGATTCGAACCCCCGACACCAGGAATCACAATCCTGTGCTCTAACCAGCTGAACTACAACCGCCACTGGACTAAATAGGCTATCACAGCCCCCCTTTTTTTTCTAGAGGGAACCTTTTGGCTTATGATGTCATTCTGGGGCTGAAACAACGTCCTTTTCTTTAGGGAGAGAATCATGAACCGCCACACAAAACACATCCTTGGTTTGACTGCGTTCGCCGCGGCCTGCATGGCGCTCGGGATGGGCCTGGGGCACACATGGACCGCAGAGGCCCAAGAACACCAGCCGGTCGCGGTAAGCGCAAAGGGCGCGGATCAACTGCCGCCCATAGTGGAAATTGCCGAAAAGCTGAACCCCACGGTGGTCTCCATCGAAAATGCGGCATACGTCAGAAATTCGCGCAACATGTCGCCCTTTGGCGACCCCTTTGGCGATCCATTTGAATACTTCTTCGGCGAGCCAAGGCAGAACCGCCAGCGGGAGGAGAGGGAAGAGAGGCGCAGGCTTGGGGGCGGCTCTGGCTTTTTCATCAGCCACGACGGCGAGATACTGACCAACGCGCACGTCATAGAGGCGCCCAGGGGCAGCTCTGATCCAAAGATCACTGTCAAAACTGTTGATGGCAAGGAGTACGTGGCAGAAGTGCTTGGTAAAGACACGGACTTAGACATAGCGCTGCTAAAGATAAAGATACAGAACGCCCCGTACGTAAAATTGGGCGACTCTGATTCCACCAAGGTCGGCGAGTGGGTGGTGGCCATCGGCAACCCCTTGGGCCTAGAGCACACTGTAACCCAGGGCATCATCAGCGCAAAGGGGCGATCCAGCTATAGCGTCAGCGGCAACCCAAATGCCTGGGTGGGCGGCTTTTTGCAGACGGACGCGGCCATCAACAGGGGCAACAGCGGCGGGCCGCTGTTCAACCTGAGGGGGGAGGCAGTCGGCATCAACAACTCCATTAGGGCCGATGGCCAAAACATCGGCTTTGCCGTCCCCATGTCGCCGGTCAAAAAGGTGCTGAACGAGCTACGCACCGGCAAGCCGCTGAACCGAGGCTGGCTGGGCGTCAGCACGGGGGACTTAGACAAGGATTTCGGCGAGGGCCTTGGGATAACCCAGGGCGCGATGGTGGGTTCTGTCACCAAGGACTCCCCAGCGGAAAAAGCCGGCGTCAAGCCATTGGACGTGATAGTCGCAGTCAACGGCCAGCCCATCAAGACTAGCAATGAGCTGGTGGAGGACATCGCTTCGCGCAGGGAGGGCGATGCCGTCAAGCTGGAAATTGCCAGGGGCGGAAAGAGGCAGACCTTGTCTGTCACACTGGGCAACCGCGCCAGCCTGAGCGATGACTCGCCCAGCGGCGGGCGCAAGCGGGAAGATGCCCCCAACAAAGAATCCGCCGGCACGATGGATCTGGGCAAGACGTACGGGTTCGAGGTGGGCGCGCTGGACGACCAGAACCGAAGGGCGCACCGCGTACCCGACAGCATTTCGGGCGTGGTCATAACCAAGGTGCTTCCCCGCACTTCCGCTTCGGACAAAGGGCTTTCGGAAGGCATGGTCATCGTTGGCGTTGGCACAAAAGAAATCAAGGGCCTGGCAGACTTCCGCGAAGAGGCCCAAAGGATTGGCGGCAAAACCATCATCCTGTCCATCAGAGAGAGGACGGGGATGGGCGGCAACGGCTTCTCCGAACCAACATTCGTCGCCGTACCGCCAACAGGGAAGTGACAGCCATATAGTTCAGGGTTTAGAGGCTAGGGATTAGCGCAGGGCGGGGCACTGTCCCCGCCCGATTGCAAAATTCTTTGCGCTCATCGAAGTCGCTAGGGGTCTGGGGAGTAGCGAGGGAGCCGCTCGCATGCGAGCGCGACCGAGCGAATCCCCAGTTAGCGTTCGGGAGCTTTTCCAAGTTTCGGGGCAAAACGTAACAGGCCGAAGGGATTCCGTTCGGTAGCAAAGCGGCGAATGACCTCGCCGCGTGTCCATTCGGCATAAATATCATCGCGGGCGCCAGCCCGCCTCAATACTGCCGCGTCAGCGGCTCTTGTAACTTGTAACTTGTAACTGCGGCTCCTAACTCCAACGTCTTAACTCCTAGTGTGATGTATAATATTGCTTTTGGGGTTCAATCCTTGATGCAGTGCTCACATAATTTGGACGCAGACACTGGCCTGTCTGTCGGGCACAGGGCCGCGCTGCGGCGCAAGGCCGCTTCTGAGGGCGGGCATTGATGGTGGCGGCCAAGCTGGTTATCATCGCCCTGTTGATAGTTTTGGGGGCATTTCTGGTCTTGGCCGAGTTCGCCATTGTGCGTGTGCGGCCCACCCAGCTTGAATCGCTGCTGGACAAAGACCCAAGGGCGCAGGCCGCGCTGGAAGTGCAAAGAGGGCTCCATTCATACCTTTCGTCCGTGCTAGTGGGGATAACGCTTTGCGCCGTTGGGTTCGGCGCGCTGGGCGAGGGGCTTCTGGCTCCGCTCTTGGGCGAGTGGCTTTCTTTTATCCCCTTTGCCGAAGCGCTGCCGTTGTCCGGCATATCTATATGGCTCGGATCAGCAATCGCGCTATTGATAATGACCACTATTCACGTTGTGCTGACCGAGTTGGTGCCTCGCAGCTTCGCCATCAGGAACTCCACTGTCTGGGCTCTGAGGACTGCCAAGCCATTGATCGTTTGGCATGGCCTTTCGCGTCCGCTGACAGTCGCGCTCACTGCGCTCAGCCGCCTAGTCGAGAAGCTGCTGGGCATCCAAAGAGGGGGCTTTGACGAAGACCAGTCGCCGTCGGAAGACGAGCTGAGGCGCCTGCTGGCGCACAGCGAAGAGAAGGGCGGGCTGGAGCACAGCAAGGCCGAACTGCTGGACAACGTGTTCAGCTTTTCCGAGCGCACCACTAGCGAGATCATGGTGCCAAGGGGAAACGTGGCCATGCTGGACATCCGCACTGGCTTCAAGGAGAACATGGCCACGGTAAGCTCTTTCAAACATTCGCGCCTGCCGCTGGTTGACGGCGACTTGGATCATGTCGTGGGTGTGATCCACATAAAAGAGCTACTATGGCGGCTGCAGGAAGATGACGAGCCCGACCTAAAGTCATTGGCGCGGCCCGCTTTTTTTGTGCCAGAGATGCGGAGGGTGCAGGATCTGCTGCTGGACTTCCAGAGGAAGAGGCAGCACCTGGCCCTTGTGATTAACGAGCATGGGGGCGTGGATGGCCTAGTGACGCTGGAAGACGTAATAGAAGAGCTGGTGGGGGAGATACAGGACGAATTTGACCAAGAATCCAGCCAACTGACGAAGGCCGGCCTGGACGCTTGGCTGGCCGCTGGCAACATCACGCTTGAACAACTGGAAGACGAGCTTGGCATAGCCTTGGGCGAAGACACAGACGCTGTTACACTTGGCGGCTACCTGCAGGAGCAGCTTGGCCGGGTGCTGAAAAGCGGGGACGAGCTTGAAGTCAAGGGCTGGCATGTGAAGGTTCTGCACATGAGCGGCATGGCGCCTGGGAAGTTCCTCATAAAGCCGATAGCCAAATAGTGGGCGTTTGCGGGGATGGGGGTGCAGTGCGAAATCGCTTCGTGCCACGCCCATGCCACGAATGCCAATTACTTTTTCTTCGTTTCCTTGTCTGGATCATTCATGTTTTTCATCATTTTTTCCAGCATCTCTTTTCCGGCGTCCTTGATTTTGTAGCCTTTGGGCAGGTCAAAAATGGATGCGGGTATCGGCCCTTCCTCAATTTTGGTGGCCTCTTGCCTAAAAGTAACGGTAATGAGTCCCGATGTAATCTTCAATTCGGTTTTCAAGGGGAAACCCTTGATTTTGGCAAACTCCGCTTCGATTTTTGACGATGCGCCGCTCATGCCAAAGATAAGCATCATTGGGTCTCCAAACATGTCCTTTTCTAGATCTGCTTTGGGAATTGGCATCTCCAGTGCTGGGGCGGAGCTTGCTGTGAATATTTTTTTCTTTCCTGCGGTGATCTCCCACTTAACGCAGGCCATTCCTGCAACAGTTTCAGTGCCTATTTGTTCTGCCTTGAGATCATTCTCTCCAAAGCCAAAGGTGGCTGCCATCTTTTTCTTTTCTTCGGGGCTGGCGGTATCCACTTTGCTTTTCATTATTTCTTTCATCTTCATCTGGTCGTCCAATGTGTAAATGTGAATGGTTTTTTTAGCGTGGTTGATTTGGTAAGAAATAAAATCCCTGTAGTCAATCAGTCTGTCAGTTTTTTCTTTTTGGTTGATTTTGAGGATATAGCGAGTGGAGTAATAGCATGTTTCTTCGCTCTTTTGCGTCATCAGCATAAATTTCACTTCGTTCTTGAAGGTTATCTTCAAGTCTCCTGCAATCAGTTGGCCCGCCATCGAAGCGATAGCCAAGGTGGCTAGTAAGTATCTCTTCATGTGGGCCTCCGTGCCAAAAATGCCTTGGGACAGTGTAGCGCAATTTTCCAGCAGCAGGTTATCCCCAGTGGAGATGCATTGTGCGAAACAGTATAAACTAGTCACTGTGAGCGAAACGATTGACGCATTCATCTTTGCCGCAGGGCTGGGGACCAGGATGGGGCCCCTGTCTTTGGCGTTGCCAAAGCCCGCATGGACTCTTGGGGGCAGGCCCTTGCTGCACTGGGCAGCGGACTCGCTAAAGGGCGCAGGGTGCAAAAAAATAGCATGCAACGCCCACCACAATGTCGGGGCCATGAGGGCCATAGCCCAAGATGTGGAAGTGATAGAAGAAAAAACCTTGCTGGGCACTGGGGCGCCATTGAAGCGAATTGCCCATCGCATCGGCCCGGCGGGGCTTTTGGTCTGCAACGCCGACATTGTGGCAGACATGCCTTGGGCCATGCTGCGGGAGGAGTGCGTTTCCAAGGGTACGTCCTCTGCTTGGCTGCTTGTCCCCCACACTGGCGGGGATTGGACGAGGCTGTATCTGGACGCGGACGGCAGGGTGCTGTTGCCGCTTGGCACCATTGGGCCGCAGGGCCCATACCAATTCACCGGCGCATCGTGGTGGAGCGCGGAAATGGCGGCTTCCATCCCCGACGACTGCTTTGACATAAGGGATTTTTTGGCACAGGCCAATGGGCATTTTGGCGTTGTGGCCGCCCCATTCCCTTGGCTGGAGATTGGTTCGCCAAGCCAACTGATAAGTGCTGCTGCGGCACTGGCGCCCCTGGACGAGGGCCGCGCTCCAAGCTGCTACATCCATCCCGAGGCCAAGACAGACGCCATGATTTCGCGCTGCATACTTGGCCCTGGCGTGACACTGGACAAGGGGATGAAAGACAGAGACGCGTTTTGGTACGTGGATGGGGAAGGGCAGAAGCGGGTGGAACTGGCTGGCATTTAGTCTTTTGTTGCCATATCCACTCTTTGGCTGGTGTCTCCTGCTATAGTCCCTTTTCAAAAATCGAGACCATATTCCGCCTCTCCTTGGCCTCGTACAGCGCTTTGTCGGCCTGCTCTATCAGCTCTTTGGGGCTTATGGGCGCGATCTTTATTCTGGACGCGCCTATGCTGATGGTCATGTTGACGGGTAGGTTCTTCTCTTCGTTGAAAATTGGTGTGCTTTCCACCGTGGACCGGATCCTCTCGGCCACCTCCATGACCTGTTTCATGTCCGAGTTCGCTATCATCACGGCAAACTCTTCGCCGCCGTACCGTATGAAAAAGTCTTGGGGCCTGATGACGCTTCTGACAGTTTCCGCAATGGAAGCCAGAACCTTGTCACCAAAGACGTGGCCGTAGGTGTCATTGATCCTCTTGAAGTGATCCAAGTCCAACATCAGCAGAGCCAGTTCTTTGTGCGACCTGAGCGAGTGGGCAATTTCGTGCCCAAGGAAATTTTCAAAGTACCTCTTGTTGTAGGCCCCCGTCAGCTTGTCCTTGAGCAGCGGATCCAATATTGTGTTGGAATACCTCATTAGCAGCACCAAGGAAAAACCCACTATCAGGACGTAGATTGCCACCAGCACTGCATTTAGCCTGAAAAGGTATCGGCTCAGATGCGAATAGTCCATGTCAACGCCAACGTAACCCAGCCATTCGTCATTTTCCCCCAAAATGGGCGCGTGCGCTCCGAACAGCGTACCCCATTTGCCCACGTGTTTCTTGTAGCTCACAGGGCCCTTCTTGTCGAACATCTGCTTCAGCCATATTTTCTTTTGATCATCTTTCTCATCATCTTTGTCTCCGGGAGCCGAGTAGTCTTTGCTGCCGACCTGGTTCGCGTCCAAAATGAATTCTGTGGTGTCTGCGTCCAGCCTTCGCTCGGTGTATATGTATTTGGCTTTGATGTTGTCTTGTATCTTCGCAAGAAAGGCATGCATTTTTTTGTAGTAATCGGAGTTGGCGTCCTTTGACTGGAGAAACGACTTGTATCCCTCGACGTCCAGCATGATGCTGGCTGCCACCGAAGCCGCAACACCTTCAGCGTTGTTTTCCGCTTGGTCAATTATGTCATTCCTTGCCGTGACATAGACGGAAAAATGCACTAGGGCGATGAGGGCGGCCAAGACAACCATGCACAGCCCTATCAGGCGCCGCCGGAACCTTCTATAGAGTTTGTCCACCACATCCCCCTTTTTGTAGGATCTCGCAAGCTGCACAGCGCGAAAAAGCCATCGTTGAAGTTGTCTTATAACAAGGATTATCCCATTTCATCGTTCATAGGTCAATGGCCTTTTTAATCATTTCGGAAGCGGTCTTTTGCCAATGGCGGGCCTGGATTACGCCCTCGCCGTGGGCCAGCCGCTCGAAGTGGCCCTGAATGTGGCCTAGTGCGCGGGGGACGGCAGTGGAGTACCTAAAATTGCCCTTTTGCAGCATCTGATAGGCGAATGTCCCAAGGGCCTTGAAATTGCGCTGGAGGCCGACATTCGTCAATTCGCCCCAAAACTCCGCATCGCCCATTCCCAACGTTTTCTTGACCCTGTACGCAAGGGACTCTTTGGCGCCGTGGCCCCAATCCCAGTAAGAGTCGAACATTATTGAGGCAAGGTCGTAAGTGCCCGGGCCCATGCGCGCGTCCTGAAAATCAATCGTGGCCAGCCTGTCGCCGCAGACCATTAGGTTGCGGACGTGGAAATCCCGATGGGCCAAGTATTTTGCCCTTGGGACTAGGAAATCGCGCACTTGGCCCATCATCCTGTCCAGCCACAGGGGCGGGTTCTTCCGCAGCAGGCCATTGAAAAAGTGCTGGACGCAGAAAGCCCACTCGAAGTCATATTTTTCTGCATCGAAAGCCCTTCGCGCAAAGGCGGAATCCTGTGGTAGGGCGACGGTCAGCGGGCCAACCCAGTTCGCCAGCTCCCATGCAGCCTTTGACGCCCAGTGCATCTGCTCGCTGGGGAATAGGGTCAGGCGGCCCTCTAGGGAAGTGTCTCCTAAGTCTTCCAGCAGCATGGCCCTGGCGCATTCATCGCACCCGTAAAGTTTTGGCACCCGCAGCAGCGGCTCCAGATAGGAGCGCAAAAAAAGGAAATCCATAAATGGGTCGTCCGCGCCCTGACGCGCATCGTCGTACAGGACCACCACTGCGGGTCCCACCTCTCGCATGGAGGCCCTGAAGTATCTCCTGGTTCCGGCGTCGCCCGCCAATGGGCAGACGTCCTCCAAGCCCCAGGCCGCCGCAGCTTTGGAAAGTCTTTCGTCCATGTTATTACTATAGCCGCTATTGGGTAGGCTTTCCCAAGGGGAAGGATGCTTCGTTTGTCACTAGGCACTCAATCTGCGCAGCAACATTGGCTTATATTGATGTCTGTCTTGAACGGCTCATCAGTTTGCCCACAGTTTGAGGATGTAGTCCACGTCTTGGCCTGTGCAGGGGCCGTTCAGCAGGATGGCGAAGACGCGTCGGCTCCCGTCTGGCATGTTGATGTAGCCGCACATGGCATCCACGTTGTCCAAGTGGCCCGTCTTGCAGCGCACGCGCATTGTTAGGTTCGGGTCCTTTATCCGTGATTCGTACGGCTCGGCACCGATGTATTTTAGGCTGGAGACAAATTCGGGCCCTACTAGGAAGTCGCGCCAGGCCGCCCTGAGGATAGTGGAGAGGGTCCTTGCCGACAGGCGGTTCAGCTTGCTCAGGCCGCTGCCGTCTGTAATGCGGATATCTTCCGGAGTCAGGTCTAAGTTGACTTTGTAAAACTCCTGCACCCGCGCCACACCAGATGCCCAAGAGCCTCCGCCAAAGTTTTTCACCAGCATTTCGGCGATGAAGTTGTTGGAGATTTTGTTGACGGAATTAGTCAGGACATGGAGAGTGGGGGACTTGTACGAGGCAATCAGTTTTTTTTCTGTGCCATCGTCCGCTTGGCCCGCAAAGGATATTCCCACCTCACCAAATATTTCCGTGAACACGTCCATGGCCAATTTTTCGGGGTTCTTGGATATGTTCCCGTTTTTGTCGCGGTTGAAGTTGACCGAAAGAGGCAGGATGGGCGGCGTGGTGTTGCTGCTGGTGTTTTCCCAGCCCGTGCCGTATCGCTGGGAGTCCCAAGCGCCTTGGTCTAACCTCAGCTTGCCGGACACCTTGGAGATGCCCTTCAATTTGACCAAGTGGGCAAGGTTCCAAATGTGCTCGTTGGTCAGGAATGGGTCTCCGCCCCCCTTAACCACCAAGTCGCCGCAGATCGCGCCCTGCTGCAGGTCGCCCCACACCGTTGTTTCAAACTGGTAGTCGGGCTTTAGCGTCCTGAGGATGGCGTAGGTGGAGACCACTTTGGTGGTGGAAGCTGGAATCAAAGCCAGTTCAGGCTGATAGCTGTCAATCATTTTGCCAGTGTCGAGATCCCACACCCCTGCCGAGGCTTGTATGCCCCTGGCCTGCAGGTGCGGCACCCATGCGGGCTGGCTGGTTATTGAAGGGCTGGCGGTGAATGCCAGAGCCAGTGCGGCAAAGACGTTTTGCAAACTATATTTCAGGCTGTACTTCATGTCTTGCATGTTCCTCATAATTATTATCTGTTGACCGGTCTGCCTGATCCGCCCAAGTTGCCTATGCCTTGCTGGCCCGACTGCCCCTGTCCAGGCAGCCATTGGCTAGGCAGTCCTTGGCCCGGCAGCCCTTCGCCTAGCTGCCCAGGCTGCTGTCCCGGCTGGGGCCCGCCAAGGGCGGGGTCTAGCGCGGAAAACTCCCAATCGCTGTGAAGGCTCTTGCCTTTGTAAACTTTGAGGCTGTCCCTTTGGCTGCGGCTCTTCACGCCGACTATTGGCAGGCCCTGGTTGTTGCCGGACGGGGCGGTTGGGACGATGTAGATGAACGTCCACTGGCCGTGCTTGGTCATGGGGTCTTTGTAAATCTCCCTGATGAGCTTTGGCCGGTGTTTATTCACTTCGTCAAGTGAAATTGGGTAGCGCCCTGCGCTCAACCTGAACGCGGCGATCCCTCGGGCCAAGTGTTCGCCCCGATAAATTAGCTCGGCCTCTCTCTCTCTTATCAGTTGGGTTGGCTCGTAGAGGCGCCCCTTGAGGCAGAAGACCGCTACTACCGTGATCATCACCAGCACGATGGACAGCGTGTAGCCCCTTGAGCCGGCCCTTGGGTCTTTGGCCGCGCCGTTTTTGATTGAGAGCTTTGGCAACATATCCTCCTAATGACAGCCTAATGGCAGTTTACACTGGTTTGGGGAGTTTGGCCACCGCTGGGCCGTTGCCCACTACATAGTTAGTGCGCCGCCATTGGTGTTTGTTCCTCTGGTCGTCACTCTGCAACAAAAAAAGCCGGCGCGGTGCCGGCTTTCAACGCTTCAGTGTGCATTAAATTTTGCTTACATTGGTTGCCTGTGGGCCTTTCGTCCCTTCCGATACTTCAAACGACACTCTCTGATTTTCATCGAGGCGCTTGTAACCCTTTGACTGGATTGCCGAGAAGTGGACGAAAAGGTCTGCACCTCCATCGTCTGGGGTTATGAAGCCATACCCCTTTTCAGCGTTGAACCACTTGACTGTGCCTTGCACCATAAAAAAGCCCTTTTCCTGCCTGGTGACATTCGGCGGTGGATGACCCCCAGGCAGGCCGCCAACGCTAAAACTCCCTAGAAGCGGGATACATTATATAGAAACAGAAAGAGAAAAGAATTTCTACACTTTTTTTTGGTTTTGTCACATTTTTTTTAATTTTTTTTGATTTCGGGTGCCAAAAAAGGGTTCCGGCCCCGACTTGGTTGCTAGACTACCAGATGACAGGAGGCGCGAATGAAAGGCGATTCCCCAATTGCGTTAATCACAGGGGCCAGTTCGGGGTTCGGAGAGGCCACCGCCAGGCTGCTGGCCGCCAAAGGCTGCCGCTTGGCCATAGGCGCCAGAAGGGTTGAGCGCTTGGAGGCCCTTGCCTCCGAGCTTATCGAAAAACATGGCTCAGAAGTGTTCTGCGGCATGGTTGACACCAGAGACACGGCCAGCGTGCAGTCATTCGTGGATTCGGCCGCCGCAAAACTAGGCGGGATCAATGTCGTAGTCGCAAACGCCGGCTTGGCCTCCGGCCTCCACAAGATTTGGGAGATACCAGACGAAGAAATGGAGGCGATGCTGAGGACAAACGTGGAAGGGGTGGTGAAAACCATCCGGGCCGCCCTGCCGCACGTCCGCAAGTCGGGGTGGGGACACATTTTTTTCATCGGCAGCACGGCTGGGCACCAGGCCTACGAGGGCGGCGGCGTGTACTCCGCCAGCAAGCATGGCATAAAGGCCCTCGCCCACACGCTCAGGCTGGAGCTGTGCGGCGAGCCGATCCGCGTGACCTCCATAGACCCTGGGATGGCCGAGACCGAGTTCGCGCTGGTGCGCCTGAAAGACCCCGACCGCGCCAAGGCCCTCTACCAAGGGATAGAGCCGCTCACGGGCGCGGACATAGCCGAGTGCATCAGGTGGTGCCTTGAACTCCCAGCCCACGTGAACATTGACGAGATGATAGTCAAGTGCCGCGACCAAGCCAGTCATACGATGGCGAAAGTAAACAGACGTTGATGACTCCTGACTCCAAGTCCCTTATCCCTGAACACTGACAATGACATTCACTCTAGCCTTCGGTGGCCTCTCCGGCCCGCACGTTGAAAATTCGATGGGGGCGTTCAGTGCCTCGCTGGATGCGGGTCTGGAAGGTTTCACGTTCAGCGCGCAGCCGACCAGGGACGCGGTCTGCGTTGCGATGAATGACATCGAGATGGGCCGCACCACCGATGGCAGCGGCATCTTGCGAAAAATGAAATATGGCGAATTGCCGAAACTGAAAAACGGCGAGGCGATTCCAAAGCTGCTGGACGCGCTGGAACTGCCAGCAAAACTGATTTGCATCGAACTGGTGGGGGAGCCTGGCTGGAAGAATGCGCTGGCGGCGGTGGAGGCGTCAGACGCGCTTGGCCGCGTCTGCTTTGCCAGCGCAGAACACAGCGAGGCGCTGCAACTATGGGCATCCTGCCCAAAGGCCCGCTGCGGGTTCATTTGGAGCGAGGAGGAGGCCGATGGACTGTCCAGCGACGAAGTGTCGGCTCTCCCCGCAAACCTGCATCTCCACGTCCCCTTGGGTTCACTTCTAAAGAGAAAGGAATTTTGGGCCCCGCAGGCAAAGAGGCTGGTGGCTTGGACTGCAGGGGACAAAGAAAATAATGCACTGCTTTGCTTCGAGACGCTTGGATGGGTCATTGGCGCGCCGGATCGTTTGGGCAATTGACAATTGACAATTGACAATTGACAATTGTGGTTGCGACCTTTGGCCGCGGCGGTTTTCTTGACAGTGGAGCGCACATGGCGATTCAGTTGAAGGACTTGGGCAGGGCGGTTTTGGAGACGGAGTACGCCGTGCGGGGGCCTATAGTGGCGCGGGCGCAGGAGCTTGAGCGAAAGGGGCGGGAAATAGTCTATTGCAACATCGGCAACCCCCAGGCCCTCAAGCAGAAGCCGCTGACCTACATCCGGCAGGTGCTGGCCTTGTGCCAGTACCCCGAGCTGATGGAGCTGTGTCCGGGCCAATTTCCCGAAGACACGATGGATGCAGCCAAAAGTGTGCTGGCGGGGACGGTGCATGGGGTGGGAGCCTACTCGGAGAGCAAGGGCGTGAGGTTCATACGCGACGCCGTGGCGGACTTCATCCACAAAAGGGATGGCATCCCGGTTGACCCAGAGGCTATCTACCTGACGGACGGCGCGTCGAAAGGGGTGCAAACCGCCCTGCGGATACTCGTCAGCGGAAGCCGCGATGGGATAATGATACCCATCCCGCAGTACCCCCTCTACAGCGCCACGCTGACGCTATACGAAGGCAAGCAGATAGGCTACTACCTCGACGAAACGCACGACTGGAAGCTGAGCAAGGCCCTATTGGAAGAGAGCATGTCAGAGGCAAAAAGGTTCGACGTAAACGTGAAGGCCATTTGCGTGCTGAACCCAGGCAACCCCACTGGCTCGGTCTTGGACAGGGACAACATTTCGATGATCATTGACTTCGCTGGCGAGCATGGCCTCTCGATACTGGCGGACGAAGTGTACCAAGAAAACATATATTCCCAGGGCGACAAGTTTCTGTCTTTCGCAAGGGTGATGGAGGAAAAGGGCGAAAAGGGGGTCAGCATCTTCAGCTTCCACAGCTGCTCCAAGGGCTTTTTGGGCGAGTGCGGGCAGAGGGGCGGCTACATGGAGATACGCAACATTCCGCCGGACGTTGCGGCGCAGATAACCAAGCTGCAGTCCGTTTCGCTGTGCTCCAACCTGACGGGCCAGGTGGCTGTCTATTGCATGGTCAGCCCGCCCGCGCCAGGGAGTCCCAGCTACGCCCTATACGCGTCCGAGAGGGATGGCATTTTGAGCGAGATGAAAAAAAAGGCGTCCATCCTTGCGGAGGCGCTTAACCAGATACCTGGCGTCGAGTGCAACCCGGTGGCGGGGGCCATGTACGCCTTTCCCAAAATACAACTGCCCAATGGCCGCACGGACGAGGACTACTGTATGGCCCTGCTGGAGGAAGAGGGCATCTGCGTTGTTCCCGGCACGGGGTTCGGGCAGATACCAGGCACGGCCCACTTCCGCACCACCATACTCCCCCCCACGGAAAAGATGATTTCTGTGGTCGAAAAGCTAAAGAAGTTTCACGAGAACTACAGGGGCTAGGGGCCGCTGCGCGGGGGGTGATCTAATGAGGCGCAGCGTTACTATTTAAGCCGCCCAAGTGCTGCTGGCATTTGAGGCTGCACCGCAGCCTCAAACGCTCATTGCACTAGGGCGTCTTCCCCCGCGAAAAGCACGCGGGCTCGGTACATTCCACTTTAATGTAGCCAATCGCCGTAAAGTCTTTGACGCTGCCGTAGCAGCGTCAAAGCCAACGCCGATTTTGACTACATTCCTCCTAGCGCATTCGCGTTTTTGGAGAAGTTTCGGCTATCGCCACGCCAATGTTTATGGCGGACTGGGCGTTGAGTGTTGAACGAATATCCTCCCCGCCCGTATCGCCCACATCGGAACCATGCCCATATATCAGCCGCTAATCGAAGCTATCCCCTAGCCCTGCCTCAGGCAGCATGGTAGGCCGCCATGCTGCCTATGGTACAGGACGCACGCACAGCACTTGCCATAGTTCCGGCACCCCGCTTCTGGACAGGGGCAGTCTTTTACATTCGGGCATTGGGTCTTGGGCGCCCCATTCTGGGTGCCGTCGCCAAGCATCATATTATGATGACGCGCAGGGTGTTCGTTGTGCCGGCGACCCAGAGGGGGTGGCCGACAACTACGACTACCTTGTCGCCTGGGTCAAGGTCAAATGCATCCGTGATTATCGGTATGGCCAATTTCAAAAGCTGGCTCAGATGCTCCGCCCTTGGGATCAGGACTGACTTCACGTTGCGCATAAGCTTGATGCGCCTGGCTATCGTTGGGTTGGTGGTGGCGCCGATGATGGGCGTGTCCCCCGATGAGTGGGCCAGCATGCGCACGATGTTGCCGCCCTCGGTGAAGGCCATTATGTATTTCGCGCCGATTTCTTTTGCGGTGTGGCAGGCGGCGGAGGCTATGCTCACGTCCACATGCCCGGCCAGAGACTGGGGGATGATGCCCTGGAGGGCCCTCAACTGGAGCGAGTCGTGGTTGTCCGCGTCCATTGCTATCTTTGCCAGCCACTTTATTGATTCCAGTGGGTATTGGCCAGATGCGCTCTCTGCGCTGAGCATCACCGCGTCCGTGCCGTCCCAGATGGCATTTGCGACGTCGGAGGATTCCGCCCTCGTTGGCATGGGATGCTCGATCATGCTCTCCAGCATCTGAGTGGCGGTGATGACGGGCTTGAGGAATCGGCGCGCCGTTTGTATTATGCGCTTTTGCAGGGATGGCACTTTTTCCACGCCCAGCTCCACGCCCAAGTCGCCCCTAGCCACCATGACGCCCCAAGCTGTTGCGACAATGGCATCAAGGTTCTTTATGGCGTTGGGATGCTCTATCTTGGCTATAATAGGCTGGTTGCCCCCCGCCGCTTGGATGACTTCTTCCATGCGTTGCAAGTCCGATGCAGACCTGACAAAGCTTTGGGCAAAGAAGTCAACGTCATGCTTGACGCCCCAGTCAATGTCTTCCAAGTCCTTGGGGGTCAGGGGGTCCATTTTTACATCTAGGCCCATAGGCATCAGGCCCTTCCTCTGCTTGACGGTGCCGCCCGTGATGGTCTTGAGCGTGACGAATGTATCATTTATCTTTGTGACTTCAAAGACCAGAATGCCGTCGTCCACCAGCCACTTCTGCCCAAGCTTGGCGCCTTGTATCAATTCGGGGTGGGGGAAGGGGGCAGACCATTCGCCGCCCTGTGGGGCCTCGGTGCCAGCCAAATAGAAGTGGCCCGTGCTGCCCTTGTGCGCCTCAAAGGGCGTTTCAAACAGCCCTAGGCGCCACTTTGGCCCTTGGATGTCTAGGAAAATGGGGACTTCGCGCTCTATTTCTTCTAGAGTCTCCCTTATTTTCTTGATAACCGGCGTCCTAGCTGCGCCATCCGAGTGGCTGGCGTTCAGGCGAATGACGTCAGCAATTTTTAGGGCCTCCGGCAGGATGTCGTCCTGCATGGTGGCGGGGCCTAACGTGGTCACTATTTTGGTCTTGCGCACTTTTTCCTCCGAATCTCAACATGAAATCCACAAACTTTTCCGCATTCAGGTTACCACATTTTGTCTTTGAAATGTGCCCCAAAAATGATAACTTGGAACCTTGTTATTTTTGCCGGGGCAAAAGATGAGAGAACAGATGAAACAGCTCGTTGCCGAATTGGTCGTAAGGGAAATACCGCTTGACGTGGCCATGAAGGAGTTTGAGGCGTCCTTCCTCCGGGAGGCTATTTCTAAGAATGGCGGCAACATAAGCGTCACGGCAAGGCAACTTGGGATCCACCGCAACACGCTTTCGAGAAAAGTTGGGCAACATCCATTGGCTGTGTCGTGTCATAATAAAAAAAGCCGCGATTCCTAGCCAGGCCCGTTGGCCGGCAAAACAGCTCGCAGGCACAAAAGGAGGTTTCATGATCAAGGTTGGCATCAATGGCTTTGGACGCATCGGGCGGATGGTATTCCGTGCAGCGGCCCACTTCCCCTCAATCGAGATAGTCGGCATCAACGACTTGCTGGAAGCAGACTATCTGGCCTACATGCTGGTGTACGACTCTGTACACGGCCGCTTCAATGGCGATGTCAAAGTGGAGGGCAGCACGCTCATCGTCAATGGCAAGAAGATCCGCCTGAGCGCGGAGAAGGATCCGGCCACCCTGAAATGGGGCGACGTCGGAGCCGATGTGGTGGTTGAGTCCACGGGCCTGTTCCTCGACAACGAGGGCGCGTCTCAACACATCAAGGCCGGGGCCAAGAAGGTCGTGATAAGCGCGCCTTCCAAGGACGACACGCCCATGTTTGTGTATGGGGTGAACCACGACAAATACGCAGGGCAGCCGATCATCAGCAACGCAAGCTGCACGACCAACTGCCTGGCCCCTATGTCAAAAGTGTTGAATGACTCTTTTGGCATCAAGAGGGCCCTGATGACCACCGTGCACGCGACGACCGCTACGCAAAAGACGGTTGACGGCCCATCTAAAAAAGACTGGCGCGGCGGGCGAGGCATACTCGAAAACATCATCCCCTCCACCACGGGCGCGGCCAAGGCCGTTGGAAAGGTGATACCCGAGCTTAACAAGAAGCTTACCGGCATGGCATTCCGCGTGCCCACCAGCGACGTGAGCGTGGTTGACCTTACCGCCGAGCTGAACAAGGAAGCCACATACGAGCAGATCTGCGCCGCCATGAAGGCCGCCAGCGAGGGTGCGCTCAAGGGTGTAATGGCTTACACCGAAGACGCAGTCGTTTCAACAGACTGGCGCGGCGAGAGCTGCACGTCCATCTTTGACGCCAAGGCGGGGATCATGCTTGACCCCACCTTTGTCAAGCTGGTCGCTTGGTACGACAACGAATGGGGCTACTCCAATAAAGTGCTGGAAATGGCCCAAGTGGTGGCTAAATAGCCAACAACTGACAGTTTGCGACAAGTTTCGGTGGTCGGCGCTAGGCGCAGGCCACCGAAACTTAATTTATTGATTAGACCTTCCGCTTACAAGGGGGTAGGGGGCGGTTCTGTTCCTAGTCCCTACCCTCCCGCAACCTATCTCCATATCAATTTGCTAGTATCTAGGGTCTCTTCCACCCTTCCGCTTCGACGCCGCTACAATGCCCCGCCACGTTGGGGCGAGAAGCCTCCAGCGGCCTCGGAAGATGCACTTTTGCAGCATGTGGCACTTGAGCAGCAGCCTCTCGAAGCGAGCTTTGGGCGCGGCTTCCATGTGCAACAGCAGTTGGTTCCTGGCCCCATAGAAAGTTGACAGGGGGCTGCGCTTGGCAGTGGTCGCGGAGCCTGCATGGGCTATCCTTAGGGGGGCCAGATCCATGAACATTCCCAGTTGGTGCGCTCGGAGGCACCATGCGGCGTCCTCCCAGTACAAAAAATACTTTTCTGGCCAGGGCCCCAATTTTACCCATGCATCCTTTAATAAAAAGATGCTGGCGCCGCTCAGGCTTTGGTTTGGCTCTAGCCATTCATAATGGCAGCCCACAGTTTTTTCCGTTGTGGGTGCGCGGTAACAGATTATCTGGCGCTTGAGCGCACCCTTGGACGCTCGCGCATACCATCCCTTGTGGGTGCTGCACCCGATGAGTCTGTCCCCGTCCTGCTGGTAAGTTCCCCAAAGGGAGACAGAGGGGTCATCTTGGGCCAGCTCGAGTAGTTCGTCCAATGTAGGTTCAATTAAAGTCGCGTCATTGTTGAGGAACCAGAGCGAGTCGGCCCCGTGCCTTAGTGCGTATTCTGCTCCCCTGTTGCAGCCAGCGGCGAATCCTGGGTTAGATGCGTCTTGCAAGCTATGGACGTTGGGGTGAAATTGCCTCCAATATTCCCAAGGTGCCAAATCTGGCCCATGGTCAACAACTATGGCCGCGTGGGGGCAGGATTCCACCTTGGCTAGGGACTCCAGGCACCTTGAGGTCAGACATTTGTCCCGATAATTGACCAGGATCACCCAGGGTAGCGCATCATGCGATAATGTGGTTTCAGGGTTCATCGTTTTGTGAGGTGGAGATGGATGTCAGGGGTATTAAGGGTATTGTATTGGCGGGCGGGATGGGTACCAGGCTCTTCCCCCTAACTAAGGTTACCAACAAACACCTTCTGCCGGTGGGTTTGGCCCCCATGATTTGGCACCCGCTGTGGAAGCTGAAAGAGGCCGGCATTGAGGAGATACTGGTGGTGACGGGCACCGAACACATGGGTGACGTGGTGGGGCTGCTGGGTTCGGGCAAAGACTATGGCTGCCGCTTCACCTACAAGGTTCAGGACGAGGCTGGGGGCATAGCCCAGGCGCTCTCTTTGGCAGAGAATTTCGCCAGTGCAAGCAAAATTTGCGTGATCCTTGGGGACAACATTTTCTTGGACGCTTTGGGCCCCCAGGCCGAAATCTTTGCCACGCAGGCCAAGGGCGCACGGATCATGATTAAGGAAGTCACCGACCCCCACAGGTTCGGCGTGGCGGAGCTGAAAGGGGATTCTGTCGTATCCATAGTAGAGAAGCCCAAAGAGCCAAAATCCAACATGGCCGTCACCGGAATCTATTTTTACGATTCCAACGTGTTTGAGATCATCCGCAAAATCAAGCCCTCAAAGCGCGGGGAGCTTGAAATCACGGACGTGAACAACGCCTACATTGAGCTTGGCGAAATGACTTGGGGCGCGCTGGAGGGGTGGTGGTCTGACGCAGGGACCTTCCCCAGCCTAGCTAAGGCGCAGGAACTGGCAATGCAGGCCGCGCCGCCATTTCCAGAAATAAAGAGAGGTTGACATGGTTTTTGAGCAAGGCGACATCGAGGGCGTGGTTGTTAGGCCACTGCCAAAATTTTCAGACGAGCGCGGCTGGCTCTCGGAATTTTTCCGCAGCGACGAGTTGCCCAATGGGTTCCTCCCGGCGATGGGCTACATCAGCATGACCAAGCCCGGCGTAGGCCGCGGGCCGCACGAGCATAGGGGGCAGGCGGACTTGTTTTGCTTCTTGGGCCCCGGCGAGTTTGTTCTGGCGCTTTGGGACAATAGGCCAAACAGCCCCACGCACAAAAAAAAGACAGGGCTGTTTGTTGGGGAGAAAAACCCTTGCGCCGTGATAGTCCCGCCTGGCGTGGTACACGGCTACAAGTGCATAAGCGATTGCCCGGGCTGGGTCATCAACTGCCCCGACCAGCTATACAAGGGGCCAGGCAAGTCGCAGCCGGTAGATGAGATCCGCTACGAGGCGGATCCAGACAGCCCATTTTCGTTTGACTCCATAGGCCAATAGGCGGCCCAGTGAAGACGCTAGTTTCAGGCGCTTCTGGACAGCTCGCCACAGCCGTCAAAAGGCATTGGGCGGAAGACAGCCTGATTATGCCCAGCGAGGCGGAGCTTGATTTGGCGGACAGGGAGTCCATAAGGGGCGCCATCCAAAAATATAGGCCAGACGTCTTTCTAAATTGCGCCGCTTACACCAACGTGGACGCCGCCGAGGCCAACGAAGAACTGGCTCAGTTGGTGAATGGACAGGCCGTAGGGTGGATAGCCCAAGAGTGCAACGATGTAGGTGCGCTACTGGTCCAGGTCAGCACGGACTATGTGTTCGATGGCCTCTCGACGCGGCCTCTAAAAGAAGACGATCCCGTGGGTCCGTGCAGCGTGTACGGCAAAAGCAAGCTGGAGGGTGAGGTGGCCGCGCAAAAGGCGCACAGGCACATCATCTTTCGTACATCGTGGCTGTACGACGCTTGGGGCAAAAATTTTTTCAACACCATGCTTAGGCTCGCCAATGAGGGCAGGCCCATCAAGGTGGTCAGCGACCAGCGCGGCTCGCCCACTACATGCCGTGCGCTTGCCCGCCAGATGCGGCTTGCAATCGAGAGCGGTTGGCATGGGCTGTTTCACGCCACATGCACGGGCGAAACAACTTGGCATGGCTTCGCGCAGACAATATTTAATATGATGGGCCTAGCCCCAGAGTGTTCGCCCTGCTCCACGCAGGAATACCCCACCCCTGCAAAGCGCCCTGCATACTCGGTGCTGGACAACTCAAAGAGAATGGCCCTTGGCGATGATCTGATGGGGCCTTGGGAGGACGCGCTGAGAGAAGTGGTGAAAGAAAAGATGGGGGGGCTAGGAGTCATGGGGTAGTGCGGGTTGAGTGCTGGGCGCTGCCTTCCACGGCAGCTTGAAATAAAAGGTCGTCTCTTTCTCCGGCTCGCTGTCGAAGCCCACTTCGCCCCCCATGGTACGCGCCAGGTGCTTGACAATGGCCAGTCCCAGGCCGGTGCCAGGCACTCCCCGCGCCGCTTGCGTCCTATAGAACCTTTCAAATATCCTTGGCGCGTCCTTGGGGGAGATGCCGGGGCCATTGTCCCTCACCGAAAAGACTATCCATGACCCATCGAGTCGCGCCGACAAAACAACGGGACATTTTGCAGGGCTGAACTTTATCGCGTTGGACAGAAGGTTCTCCAGCAGTTGGTTCAGGCGCAGCGGGTCGCAGATGAAGCTCCTTGGCCCAAGGCCCGGCTCTATCTCCAGTTCAATCGCTATGTTTTTGTAGTTTGCAAGCGGGTGGGCGTTTTCGATGATGTCGGCCAAAAAGGGTTCTACCTCGATTGGCACTGGTTCCAAGGACAATGCGCCCGTCTCGATGCGGCTGAGTTCCGCAATATCGTTGAGCAATAGGACCATCCTGTCCACGTTTCTCAGGATTATTTTTATGTAGCTTTCGCCTTCGGGGTGAACCCACCCGTCCTCTGCCAGATTCTCTGCCGCAACGCGGATGCTAGTCACAGGCGTCTTTAGCTCGTGGCCGGCGTTTGAAATGAATTTTTGTCTAGTCTGCTCCAGCGCCTCCTGCTGGGTTATGTCCTGAATGACTAACAGGGCGCCTAGCTGGCTCTCTTGCTTCCTGATGTATGAATCACCCACTCTTTGCGAAATGGCCAGGGGCGCGGCGTGAAAGGAAAGAATGCGCCCAGAGCGCTCGCGGTTCCATGAGCAGGCTTCACCGCCGTATGCTTTGTCTATCATTCTAAGGCTCTCCGGGTCATTCAAGATGCCAGACGCGGTGCCTTTGAGAAGCACTTGGGAGCTGCTGCCCAGCAGGTTTTGTGCGGCAATGTTGAATGTGAGTATCTGCTTGTACGAGCCCAGCACCACCACGCCGACGTTCAGGCTCTCCAATATGCTGCGTAGCAGGTGGGCCTCTTTTTGCGCCTTGTCTTTGAGCGCTTGATTTTCGCGCTCCATGCTAGACCAGATGCGCGGCAGGTCGTCCCAGTTTTCGTATGCCTTGATGGCGCTAAGGGCACTGAGGGCCGAGCGCATCTTCTGTTGCCACAGCCACAAAAATAAAATTCCCAGCAGCAATAGTAGCCAGCCAAATGGCGGCGCGAGGGAATCCGGCATTGCTGCAACTAGTATCGCGCCGATGGCTGTAGAAGCGGCTGCGGCGAATGGCAGCCACGACAGCCGTGATATTTTTTTGGCAGGCATGCAACTATTGTGGCAAAGACCGCGCCCTTGGCGGCAAATTCGGCGGAAAGAAAATGTAAAAATTTTGTGGCCCAATTTTATCGCGTTCACCAGAACCTCCTGCGCCTAAATCGCCTCCCTCGGAATCAGCTAGGGGCTAGGGTAAGCATGGAGGCGGCTTCGCCGCGCCGAATGTTTATGGCGGATCGAGTGCCATTCGCTGAACGAAGCTATCTTCCCTAAGCCTAGCGTCCATCTAAGAAGCCGAGCGAAGCGAGGCGGGGGTCTGGGGGGCGACCGGGGCGGCGCGAGAACGAAGCCGAGCGAAGGCAAAACG
>Ga0268262_10001209_pt1 | contig 32591 bp, 31 predicted proteins | sample TergutNc150P3_FD_190354 | JGI IMG/M metagenome (GOLD analysis project Ga0268262, IMG submission 190354) | Nasutitermes corniger P3 segment gut microbial community from laboratory colony in Florida, USA - Nc150 P3 (SPAdes) (version 2) | ecosystem: Host-associated > Arthropoda: Insects >... | reverse complement strand
AGGAGGTAGTCATGGGAACGGCGCAAGTAACGACCGACGCGGTAACACGTGAGGGCTTTGTCAGGCGCGGAGATTTTACAAAGGAGCGGCACGAGAAGCCGGAGCGCACGATGGCGGAAGTCGCCGCAGATATTTTGCGTTTGCAAGCCGAACACCCGGAGCGGCTGACTATCAAGCCGATTAGATAGCCGCAGCCGATCCGCGCGCCGAAACGGTGGGCGCGTGATGGCTGTACGGCGCAAGCGGCAATGCTGACCCACTGCCCATAAAAAGGAGATTATGAAAATGCTCGTAACTGAATGGGATTATGACTTGGAAAAGGAAGTCATAAGAGAAGAAGCCCTTGAGGACGGTCGGGAGGAAGGCCGGGAGGAAGAACGCGCCATACTCATCAAGAGTTTTTATGAAAACGGCATGACCGTTGCGCAAATCGCGAAAGGCGCAAACCTTTCGGAAACTGTCGTTAAGCAGATTCTGGGCTTGTAAGCAAGCAGGAGGTTGTGAAAATGTTAGTAACGGAATGGGATTACGATTTAGAAAAGGAAGTCTTACAAGAAGAAGCCCGCGAGAAAGAACGCGCCAAAATCGTCAAGAGTATGTACGAAAACGGCATGTCCGTTGCGCAAATCGTGAAAAGCACAAACCTTTCAGAAGCGGTCATCAAAAAGATTTTGGGCGTGTAGACGGACAAGCGCGAGCCGTCCGCCGAGCCGAATCCTCAAAAATCAAGCGCGTCCCCTTTCGTGGACGCGCCGTTACCCCCGCCCGTCCCCACGACATTAATTTGACTTTGCCCGTCCCCGGATATTATATTTATAAACTGTGTATTAACAGCGCGCTGTGAATAAGCGTTAAAACTAAGACGGCAAGATTTGGGGCGATGTAACGCTATGGACAAAAAAATAACAGGCTTGCGGCTGAAATTCACTCTGATCCTATGCGGCTTCGGTATAATTTGCTCCGCCGCCATCGGGTTGCTGGTATATATTCAGTACCATGACTGCGCCGTCGCGTCGCTGCAAAACACCCTGAAAAACACCGGAAGATTGATCGAGTCCCAAATGCCGGTTTTAGGCGACGCGGCCTTTATCCGCCAAGAGGGAATCGCGGAGTCTGAGGCGTATATGAGCATACTACGGGAGCTGCAAAAATATAACGACGCGTTCGGCTTCACTTTCATTTATCTTATCGAAAACGGCGACGACGGTTTTACTTTCTTGCTGGACACCGACAAAGTGGGTAAAAACACAGACAGCACGTTTCTTAAAGCCGCCTCCGACGAGGTGTTGAAGCATTTGCGTAACGCGGTCGAAACTCGGCAAGTAACGCTATCCGATATGTACACAAGCAAGTACGGAACGTTTATGTCCGCCTTTGTCCCGGTGATCCGCCAAGGCAAGGTCATCAGCATTATCGGTCTCGACTACGACGCGTCGCTTGTCCGATCATTAGAGCGGCGGACGTTATTGCACGTAATTGTCAGTTTTGCTATGACGGTAGCCTTTGTGCTTATATTGGCGGTAGTAATCTCAAAAGTGTTTGTGAAACTCGTGAGGGAAATAGATGAGTTAAATAAGCAGTTGCTCTCTAAGAACGAGCATTTGGCGGTCTTATCGACTACGGACGAACTGACTAAACTGAATAACAAGCGTTCCTTTATGGAGTACATGGATATAGTATGGAAGCAAAACCACCGCCTTAAACTTCCCATAACCGTATTGATGATAGATGTGGATTATTTCAAGAGATACAACGACGCTTTGGGCCATCTGGAGGGCGACAAGGCGCTTGTGGCGGTGGCGCAGTGCATAAAGAATCACGCCAAGCGGGAGACGGATTTCGTGGCGAGGTTCGGCGGCGAGGAGTTCGTCTGCGTGCTGCCGTTCATAGAGAGGGACGAGGCGGTTAATTTCGCGAAGGCTCTTGTGGCAAAGGTTGAGGGAATTAAGATGCCTCACCCCGCGAGCGAGCATTCGGAGTACATAACCGTCAGCATAGGCATGGCCGCCGTAGTGCCCGACGACACCTATTCGTACACGCGGCTGCTGAACGAGGCGGACAAAGCGTTATATATGGCGAAGGAGTCGGGGAGGAATACGCTTGTGGTCGGTTGAAAACTATCCGCGATACTCTTTCTGCGACGGCCGCGAAAACAAAGCCGAGGGATAGAAATAAATATTTCATTCGGTCTCGGTCATCTGCCTTCTGACTTCCTCGTCGCTCCGGATAAGCGCTTTAATCGCAAGGGCGTTCTCCGCCTGTAGCGCCTTGATCTCCTCAAACGTCATTGTACTTCCGTCCATAAAACCCTCCTTGTTTATGATCTGCTCTTAACGGCCGCCGACTCACGGCATATATAAGATAATATTTTTAACCGATAAAGTCAATTATCACGCGCCCGCCATTTCGACGCGGCGCGTGACCGGACGCGGAAAGGGGGGGGCGGATCGCTGACCCCCGCGATACAATCGTACAAACCTACCTTACGCCGATGACCAGCGACACGCGCTCTTGCTTGCCGTTTTTTGACTTGACCGCGCCGCGAACCAAATACGTTCCTTCTGATACCGAACGACCTCTCGCGTCTCGCAAGTCCCACGCGCCGGAGGTTACGGCGGCTACGAAATTGCCGGACGCGTCGTAGACGTTAAGCGTAGCGTTTTTTATGATTGAACCGTTGCGGTAGAAAAACACGGCGGCGGATGATCGGATGGTGGGGTTCGGACCGGCGGTGAAAACGGGGGGCGGCGGGGAGACGGGGGAGATTGATGTGATCTCGGCGGGACGGGCGGAGGGGGTCACGCGGGCGGAGTTGAGGAGTTTGTTCGGGTCGTTCTGCGGGTCAAAAATAAAAGTAGTAGTTATTGACTTGTTCAAGCCGATGACATCTTTCTCACTAACGAAATAATTACCGCTCACAGTCAACATCGTCAGTGCGGTATTCTTCGACACGTCTAACGTGGTTAATTTATTATCATCGCACCGTAAGAACTTCAATTCGGTATTCTTCGATACGTCAAGCGCGGTCAAGCGGTTGTTGTGGCAATACAACTGCGTCAGCGCGGTATTCTGCGACACATCTAACGAGGTTAATTGATTGCTATCGCACACCAACCACTCCAGCGCGGTATTCTTAGACAAGTCTAACGTGGTGAATTGAGTGCCACGAACCGTCAACCAAAACAGTTCGGTATTCTTAGACAAGTCTAACGTGGTTAATTGACCGCCACCAACCGCCAACATCACCAGCGCGGTATTCTTAGACACGTCTAACGTAGTTAATGGATTGTTACCAACCGCCAACAACGCCAACGCGGTATTCTTCGACACATCTAACGTGGTTAATTTGTCACCGCAAGTCAACTCTGTCAGCGCGGTATTCTTCGACACGTCTAACGTAGTTAATTGATTGCCACCGCACCACAACTCTGTCAGCGCGGTATTCTTCGACACGTCTAACGCGGTTAATTGATTGGCACCGCACCACAAGTACGTCAACGCGGTATTCTTCGACACATCTAACGCGGTTAATTGATTGTCTAAGCAATTCAAGTACGTCAACGCGGTATTCTTCGACACATCTAACGCAGTTAATTGATTGCCGCCGCAACTCAAAGAATCCAGCGCAATAAAATACTCTATCCCAGAAAGATCAGATATTTTAACACTGTCGTTGAAACGACGTAAATCAAGACTAGTAATGCGGCTCACATCACTATCAAGTATCGGAGCAGGGGCTGTTTTTTTAATCAATTTATACACCGCCGTCCTAAAGATCGGATCTTTAAACTTATCCGTAATATCCTCCTGCCCCGCCGCCGCCCCCGCCGCGCCGCAAATCACCGCCGCCGCGACCGCCAACCTCATCATCATCCATCCCGCCCTCGCCCTTAACTTCATAGACCCCTCCAAAGTTTATTATTTAGTGATACCGCCTCAACACCTCATCCCCTACTAATATAATACCCGCCCCCGCCGTCCGCCAAATAAAAATAAAGTCAATATAATTTTGCAATACCCGCCCCCCATATAGTATATTACGATTCACGGGTTTTAAAGCCCGCTGAATCGCGGTTAAACCTGCGCGTCCGAGCGGCGCGCGTAACGTAATACCAATAATATTATGGAGGTAGTGATGGCGGTCGTTAAAAAGTCGATGTCTATCAGGCTGAAGTTATTTATATTCTCCGCGGCACTCTTTCTGCTGATCTTGACCGTAGGAAGCGCGGCGTTCTTTCTCGCTATGCGTAATATCATTCAGGATAATATAGACGCGGAGACCGTCGGCATGCTCAGTATAGAGCGGAACAGTTTGGAGAGTTCCGTGAAGGGCGAGATAGCCATCGCCCTCAAGATGGCTTCTTCGCCGCTCATTATAAGGCATTTTCTGAACCCGGCTGACTCCGCCCTCAAAAAGATCGCGTTTGAGGAGATACAGGCCTATCGCAGGGCTTTCGGCAGCAACTCGATCTTTTGGGTAAGCGACGCCGACAAAAGGTTTTACTCCGACGACGCTTTTGTGTACGTTGTAGACCCGAACGACAAGAGCAACTATTGGTATCCGATGACCATGAAAGAGACCGACAAGTACAATTTCAATATAAACTACAACGATAACGTGAAGAAGATCCTGCTCTGGATAAACGCGGTCGTGAGGAACAGCGCCGGAAAGCCGGTGGGCATAGTGGGGACGGGCATAGACCTGACCTCTTTCGCCGACGCGATTTACAAGAATTACACCGGCAAGGCGGAACTCTATTTCTTCAACGCGCTGGGGGAGATAACGGGCGCGAAGGACGGCGCGCTTGTGTCCGGTAAGAAGAAACTCGGCGCGGTGCTCGGCGAGGCCGCCGCTAAGGAGGTCGCCGCCGCCGCCAAAGACCTGAAGGCGGGCGAGAACAAGATCTTCCACTTTCCTGCCGGCGAGGTCGTGGTTACCGCCGTTCCGGCCTTGGAGTGGTACGCCGTAGCGATACGCCCCGTCGCGAAGGGTGACTACAACACCGCCATGACGACGCTCTTCGTCATCGTGCTCGCGGTTATCGCCGGGATATTCGCGGCTTTCAACATCCTTACCGCCCAAATGATCAAACCGCTGCGTAAAATGACCAAGGTGCTGAGGCAGACCTCCGAAGACTGGGACCTCACGCGGCGTTTGGAGGTAAAGAAGAACGACGAGATAGGCGTAGTGGCCCGCTCCGTCAACGAGTTTATGGAAAAACTGCACACCACGATAAAGACGCTGAGCCGGATGAGCGAGAGCAAGGGCGACGGCCACGGCGACCTGACCATCCGCTTCGAGGAGCTAGGCGGGGGCGATTTCGGCCAGATGGCCGAGGGCTTGAATAAACTGATGGAGCGGCTGCACTCCACCATAAAGACGACGCAGAAGGAGGCCGAAAATCTGTCGAGCACCTCTTCGTCGCTCTTCGAACTCTCTAACGTGCTCTCCAAGTCCTCCGAGACCACGCTCGCGGAGTCTATAAGCGTCTCCCGGCAAAGCAAGGAGACGAGCGAGAACGTTCACGGCATAGCGAGCGAGGCGGCGCGGGCGAGCGCGGGCGCGTCGGAACTCTCGGCCACCGCCGAGCAGATGGGTTCGAACATGAACACCGTCATCAAATCCGTAGGGGAGATGAACGAGAGTTTCAACAGGATCACCGCCAACACGCGGGAGTCGAAAACGGTCGCGGACAGGGCGGTCGAGAGGGCCTCCGCCGCCATGGGCGTGATGGACGCGCTTGAGGCGTCGGTGGAGGAGATCGGGCAGTTTACGAACGTCATCAAGACCATAGCCAAAAAGACGAACCTGCTGGCCCTCAACGCCTCGGTGGAAGCGGCCCGCGCCGGGGAGGCCGGCAAAGGCTTCGCGGTGGTGGCGAGCGAGGTTAAAGTGCTGGCGAACCAAAGCGCGTCGAACGCCAATGACATCACTCAGCGCATAGAAAACATCCAAGTCGGAACAACCGACGCCATCGGCGTGATAAGGGAAATTTCCGCCATCATAACGAAGATGGGCGAGTCCGCCAACGCGATATCCGAGAGCGTAGAGCAGCAGATAAAGGTGAGCGAAGAGCTTACGGAAACCGCCAAGCAGACGAACACGGGAGCGCAGCACGTAGTCCAGGGGATAAGCGGCGTGGCCTCGTCCATACAGACCTCCGCCAAACACGCCGGCACAGCCGCCGCCGGGGCGCAGCGCGTATCCAACAGCATAGGCGTGATCCGCAAAGCCGCCGAAAAGACGAACACGGACTCCACGGAACTGAAAGAAGCGGCGAACTCCCTGAAAAACATGGCGGAACATCTGGATTCGATAGTCCGCAAGTTTAAGACGTGACGAATGCCTGTATCTCCGCAAACCCCAACCCCCGGCCGTCTCCGAAACTCTTCAGTATTCGCGGCGCGGGGGGCTTAGGGCGGAAGAGGGGCGTTTTTTTAACTTTTTTTGACTTCCCGGGCTGCCCGGGTATTATATTGATAAACAACGGCAGGTTACACCCTTAAAAGGAGAGTCTATGCCCACGAAAACGAGACGTAAAAGCGTTTGCCCGCCGGATATCGAGACGGTGATATATCCGGACGAATATATTGATAGATTGCAAGCCGAGGCGGAAATCGCGTCAATGCAGTTACGGACGGGCGAGTTGAAACATATGTCACTTGAAGATTTGGCGCGGGAAGTCGGAGTTGATTTTAAAAGATGAAAAAATATGGAATAGAATATACGGATAATTTTATAAAAGACCTTAAGAAATTATCAATCCAAGAGCGGTTATTAGTGATTAAAACAATAGATATTATGGAAGATGACCCATATTATCAATCATTGCGCACGAAAAGAATGAAAGGGCGGCGAAAGCACCAAAGGGAGTTGTTTGGAAGCCGCGTCAGTAGGGATATCCGCTTGGTTTGGTATTTCGACGACGACAACGATAAAATAATAGTTATGCTCGAAGTCGGACACCACGACGTTGAAAAGCAGAGGAAAGTACAGCGTTATTAACCTTTAGGGCGGATTGGATATGATGAAAATGCACCTATCTGTAAATTTGGAGTTCTTGCTGTGAAACTTAAGCACAAATTGCCGCTTATACTCTTTATCGCCTTCGTCGCCGTCATCACCTTAACGTTCACGGTATCGCTGACCGCCTCCGCCAGAACCGGCAGAGAGTCGCAGTACGAGGCGGGGCGGGCTATGGCCGCGGTCCGCTCGGAGGCGGTCAGGGGCTTTTTGGAGAAGAAGATAACGGAACTTAAAGCGCTTGAAAAAAATATTCAAGCGATAATGCGCCTGAGCGACAAGGACAAGGCGGAGATACTCGGCAAACTGCTCTACGCGATATCCGACCAACCGGCGGTCTCGGACGTCTACGTCACCTTCGAGAGAGGCGCGTACTTCGGCGCAGACAAGACGGAGGCGGGCAAGTACTACAATATAGAAGCGTTCCTCACGGAATCCGGCAAGCGGGAGATTTTCCTTGACCCGGTAGATGTCGCCGATGACGACGATTGGTACAACGGGCCTAAAGAGACGAAGAAAATCCATTTGACCGAACCTTACAATTGGACATACCCCGATGAAAAGCGCGAGCGCAAAATGTTCACGCTCAGCGCGCCCGTCATAGCCGACGGAAAGTTCGTGGGCGTGGCGGGGATAGACCTGCAATTGGATCTGTTGCAGAAGCGCCTGTTCGACAAGATGATAGACGACAAAAAGGGCGCTTACGCCGCGCTGGTCTCCAACGACGGACTGTTAGCGGCGCACCCGAAGGAAGAACTGGTGCTCAGCGAGGTCGGTTCAGACCTAGACAGCGCGGAGCGTCAGGCGCTCAAGGATGCCGTTAAAAACGGCGAGTACCGCCGCATCCTCAAAAACAGCCGGAAGACGGGCGACTTCTCCCTTGTCTCCTACGTCCCGATGATTCCCGACGGGCTTGAATCGCCGTGGTCGCTCGCCTACACCGTTTCCCTGGATGTGGTGCAGGCCGAAGCGAAAAAGACGCGGAACAATATTATAATGCTGGGAATCTCCTGCGCCGTAGCGTGGGGAGTGTTCCTTCTGCTGTTCATGTCCGCCATTTTCGGCAGAATCACCCGCACCGTTACGGCGTTAAGCAGGATGACCGAGGGCGACGGCGACCTCTCCGTCCGCCTCGACGAGAGCGGCAAGGACGAGTTCGGCCAGATGGCGCGGGGTCTGAATCGTCTGATGGAAAAACTGCGCTCCATGATAACTACGATAAACAAAATGACCGAGGGCGACGGCGACCTGACCATCCGCTTTGATGAGCAAAGCGAGGGCGAATTCGGTCAGATGGCGATAGGCCTTAACAAGCTTATGGAGAAACTGCACTCCACTATAAAGACTACGCAAACGGAGGCGAAAAATCTGTCGAGCACATCCGTATCGCTCTTCGAACTCTCGAACGTGCTCTCCAAATCCTCCGAGACCGCGCTTGAGGAGTCTATAAGCGTTTCGCGTCAAAGCAAGGAGACGAGCGGCAACGTTCAGGGCATAGCGAGCGAGGCGGTACGGTCGAGCGCGGGAGCGTTGGAACTCTCGGCCACGGCGGAGCAGATGGGTTCGAACATGAACACGGTCATCAACGCGATGGGTGAGATGAACGAGAGTTTCAACAAGATCGCCGACAACACGCGGGAGTCTAAAACCATAGCCGACAAAGCCGTCGACAGAGCCTCCGCCGCAATGGACGCGATGGACGCGCTAGGAGCGTCCGTGGAAGAGATCGGCCAGTCTACGAACGTTATCAAGACCATAGCCAAAAAGACGAACCTGCTCGCTCTAAACGCCTCTGTGGAGGCGGCGCGCGCCGGGGAAGCCGGCAAGGGTTTCGCGGTAGTGGCCGGAGAGGTTAAACAGCTGGCGAATCAGAGCGTGTTAAACGCCAACGACATCTCGCAGCGCATAGAGAAGATACAAATCGGGACGACCGGCGCGATCAATGTAATAAACGAAATAGCCTCAATTATAAAAAAGATGGGCGAGTCCGCCAAATCCGTATCCGAGAGCGTAGAGCGGCAGATGGAAGTGAGCGAAAATCTGACGAACACGGCCAAGCAGACAAACACGGGCGCGCAGCGCGTGGTCTCGGCTATAAGCGACGTGGCCGCGTCCATCCAAACCTCCGCCAAACAAGCCGGCGTCGCCGCCAACGGCGCCCAACGCGTGTCCAACAGCGTCAGCGTCATCCGCAAAGCCGCTGAAAAAACAAACGCGGATTCAACGGAACTGAAAGAGGCGGCGAACTCGCTGAAAAATATGGCGGAACAGTTGGATTCAATAGTTCGCAGGTTTAAGACGTAATTATAAAATTTGACTTTAATGCAAGATCGGAGCCTTTAAAGTGAAACTCAAGTACAAACTGCCGCTGATACTCTTTATCGCCTTTGTGGCGATCATCACATTAACGTTCGCGGTGTCGCTCACCAAATCCGCCAAGACCGCCCGCGAGTCGCAGTACGAGATGGGGCGGTCTATGGCCAATGTCCAGGCGGCGGAGGTCAGGGGCTTCTTGGAGAAGAAGATAACCGAACTCCGCGCGCTGGAGAAGAACATTCAGGCGATAATGCGCCTGAGCGACAAGGACAAGGCGGAGATTTTGGGCAAACTGCTCTACGCCATATCCGACCAGCCCGTCGTCTCCGACGCCTACGTGACCTTCGAGAGGGGCGCGTACTTCGGCGCAGACAAGACGGAAGCGGGCAAGTATTACAATATAGAGGCGTTTCTGTCGGAATCGGGCAAACGTGAGATATTTGTTGACCCGGTAGAGATAGCCGGCGACGACGATTGGTACAACGGGCCTAAAGAGACGAAGAAGATCCACATGACCGAGCCCTACGGCTGGACCTATCCCGACGAAAAACGCGAGCGCAAAATGTTCACGCTCAGCGCGCCGATCATGGCCGACGGGAAGTTCGTGGGCGTTGCGGGGATAGACCTGCAATTGGATCTGTTGCAGAAACACCTGTTCGACAAGATGACAGACGACAAGAAGGGCGCTTACGCCGCGCTTGTTTCCAACGACGGACTATTAGCGGCGCACCCGAAGGAAGAACTGGTGCTCAGCGAGGTCGGTTCAGACCTAGACAGCGCGGAGCGTCAGGCGCTCAAGGATGCCGTTAAAAACGGCGAGTACCGCCGCATCCTCAAAAACAGCCGCAAAACGGGCGATTTTTCCCTTGTCTCCTACGTTCCTATGTTGCCAGGCGGGCTTGAGTCGCCTTGGTCTATCGCCTCCACCGTGTCCCTTGACGTGGTGCAAGCCGAGGCGAATAGGGAGCGGAGCGACTTGATAATGCTTGGGATTTCCTGCGCTGTCGCGTGGGGGATATTTCTGCTGCTGTTCATGTCCGCCATCTTCGGCAACATCACCCGCACTGTCGCCGCGCTCGGCAAAATGACCGAGGGCGACGGCGACCTGACCATCCGCTTCGACGAACGCGGCAAGGACGAGTTCGGTCAGATGGCGCGGGGCCTGAACAGTCTTATGGAGAAACTGCATGCCACGATAAAGACGACGCAGACGGAGGCGAAAAATCTGTCGAACACCTCTTCAACGCTTCTGGGACTTTCCGACGTGCTCTCCAAATTCTCCGAGACTACGCTCGACGAGTCGATAAACGCCTCTCGGAAGAGCGACGAGGCGAATGAGAATGTTCACGGAATCGCGAACGAGGCGAAACGGGCGAGCGCCAACGCGACGCTTCTGTTGACCACGGCTGAAAAGATGGGATCGAACATAGACACGGTGATCAGCGCGGTGGAGGAGATGTACCGGAGTTTCAGCAAGGTGACCGCCAACACGCGCGTGTCGAAAACGGTCTCCGGCGAGGCCATAGAGAAAGCCGCGAACGCGATGAACGTGATGGACGCGCTCGGCGCGTCGGTGAAAGAGGTCGGGCAGTTTACCGACGTGATCAAGACCATAGCCAAGAAGACGAACATGCTCGCGCTCAACGCCTCTGTGGAGGCGTCGCGGGCCGGAGAGGCCGGCAAGGGCTTCGCGGTGGTGGCCGGCGAGGTAAAGCAGTTGGCGACCCAGAGCGCCTCAAGCGCCAACGACATCTCGCGGCGCATAGAGAATATCCAAACCTGCACCGCCGACGCCATCAATGTCATAAGGGAGATTTCCGTCATCATCGCGAAGATAAGCGAGTCCGCTAACTCGATAGCCGAGAGCGTAGAGCGTCAGATGAAGGTGAGCGAAGACATGATGGACATGGCCAAACAGACAAACGCGGGCGCGCACCAAGTAGTCCAATCGGTAGGCGACGTGACCGCGTCCATACAAACGTCAGCCAAACACGCGGACGTGGCCGCCGCCGGCACGAAAGAGGTCTCCGACAGCATCAGCGTGATCCACGAAGACGCGGAAAAGACAAACGCCCATTCCACCGAACTGAAAGAGGCGGCGAACTCCCTGAAGAGTATGGCGGAACAGCTGGACTCGATAGTCTGCCGCTTCAGGACGTGATAACGCGCCTGAAAGTTATTGACCTTTACCCTTTTTCCTCTTGTTGTACTTCCTATAAATATCGTGTCTGCCGACATCGTTTATGTGAATTATGTTTCCTTCGAGTTGCCAAATTAAACGGATACCCATGCTTACACTGCTCGACCGAATTTCAATATTCGTCCCTTTGTATAATTTTTCGGTGCGTAACGACGGGTGGTCGATATTATTTTTTAAAAGGTTGATTTTATTAAAAATTACTCTTCGCTCCGATAGAGTAAATTTTTTAATACTCTCATCAAACGCGTCTTCAAAGTGTATTCCGTAGTCCATATCAGTCTAATATAACTCCGTACTTAGCCGCCACATCCCGGACGGATTGCGGTTTAATCTCGCCCCTCGCTAATTTTAACTTCGAGATTTCAGTTTCCCTTACCCACCGCTCGACTAACTCCGGCGGGTACTCATATTCGTACTCGGAATCATCTTCCGGTACGCCGTCAACGTCGTCGACGGCGGGTTCGACTTCAGGTTCTGCGGTAATCATGGGTAAACCCTCCTTTGATATTAAAATAACTCAAGGCGGATAAAAAGTCAAATGATTTTATACCTAATAATATACGTTACGGGCGGGACGGCCGCCAAAAAGGTCGGGCGGACGGGGTCGAACCTCGCGGTTTTCGCCCGAACACGCGTGCGGGACGGTCGAACTTCGGGGTTTTCGCCCCAAACAAGCCTGCGGGAAGGGATTTTGCGGTCAAAATCCGTCCCTGCAACCTGCGAGAAGGGATTTTGCGTGTAAAATCCGTCCCTGCAACCTGCGGGAAGACATTTTGCGCGTAAAATCAGCCCCTGCAACCTGTGGGAAGGGATTTTGCGGCTAAAATCTGTCCCTGCAACCTGCGGGGGATTGATATTTTAACAAAAAAGGTGTGATTTCGGGCGGGCGGTTACTATATTTGTAGTGGCGGGGTCAGGACGGCTCGTTCGCTCTCTATTCGATAACTATTAACATTCACAGAAGGAGTTTTTATGCGCAGGATTAATTGGCTGTTGACGGCAGCGGCGGTATTGGCGGCGGTGGGGTTGTCGGGGTGCGGCGGAGAAGAGCCGGTCGAAGAACCGAACGACGGCGGCGTTACAGATACTACAGGCAGTGGCGGAGATAACAATAACGGCGGTTATAGCGGCAATTACGATATTTCGCTCAGTTGCGGAAACCGTCCTTGCGGTAACGCCCTGATGCCCGACGGTAAGGTGTGGATGACGGAGAATTTAAATTATCAGACGGCGGATTCGTGGTGTTGGGGCGACAGCGCGGCTAACTGCGAGACGTACGGCCGTTTGTACACGTGGGAGGCGGCGAAAAAGGCTTGCCCAGCCGGATATCATTTGCCGTCTAATCAGGATTGGGGCGGTTTGGCGGAGGCGGTGGGAGGTAACAAGGTTCTTCGTACATTGTTTGATGATTACTTTATTTGGGAATGGGAAGGTGCTAGTGAGAAGTTGAAATCAAGAGGTTGGGGTGGGGGTATGGCCAAAACTATTGCGGATGATTTTGGATTTTCGGCTCTGCCGGGCGGTTACCGCGTGAACTATTATAGTGGTGACTTTCCGCACCCTCTTTGTTCCGGCGATATAAACGATGAGGACGATTGCTCAGGTGTCTCCTTCCAAGGCATTGGTCAACAAGGCATATGGTGGACGGCTACGGAGTACAGTGAGAAAAACGCCTATGGGTATTGGATGTCTATTGACGGCGTTGATGTGTTTGAGGGCTACGATCCAGGGGGCAACGGTTTCTCGGTGCGTTGCATTGCCGACAAATGACCTTTCCCTCACCCGTTTTCCGCGTACCCATTGTTAGGTCGGTGGGTACGCTTTCCCGCAAAAATCACCGCTAAACCAAATTTTTCAACTTTTCTTCATTTTAAATTGACTATCTAAATCCTACGAACGTAATCACTATAGGAACTGTGCGCAATGCGGTTCGGCGCGTGTCTGCCGCGTTCGGGGGTAATCGCGTCTAACTGTTATTATATCGCCTAATCACCTAATTACGTTACGGTACAAGGGATTGGAGTCTTCAAAATGAAACTCAAACACAAGTTGCCGCTGATCCTCTTTATAGCGTTCGTCGCCGTCATCTCCCTGACGTTCACGGTGTCGCTGACCAACTCCGCCAAGGCGTGCAAGGCGTCGCAGGACGCGGCGGGGAAGTCTATGGCCACCGTTCGGTCGGAGGAGGTCATGGGTTTTCTGGAGAAGAAAATAACGGAACTCAGGGCGCTTGAAAAGAACATCCAGGCGATAGCGCGCCTGAACGACAAAGACAAGGCGGAAATCCTGAGCAAACTGCTCTACGAGATGTCCGACCAGCCGGTCGTTTCCGATGTCTACGTAGCGTTTGAGCGCGGCGCGTATTTCGGCGCGGACAAGACGGACAGCGGCAAGGTTTACACCATAGACGCGTTCCTTACGGAGTCCGGCAAGAGATCGGTGAGTTTAGAGCCGACCGACGACATAGCCGACGACGACGATTGGTATCTCGGGCCGAAAGCCACAAAGAAACTTCTTTTGACGGAGCCTTACGATTGGACATACCCCGACGAAACGCGGGCGCGTAAAATGTTCACGCTCAGCGCCCCTATCATGGCCGACGGAAAGTTCATCGGCGTTGCGGGGATCGACCTGCAATTGGATTTGCTGCAAAAATTCCTATTCGACAAGATGATAGACGGTCAGAAGGGCGCATACGCCGCGTTGATATCTAACGAAGGTTTGATAGCCGCGCACCCGAATGAAAATATGCTGCTTACCGAAGTAGGCGAGGATTTGTCGGACGCCGCCGAGCGTCAGGCGCTCAAAGCCGCCGTTAAAAACGGCGAATACCGCCGCGTATTCAAAGAGAACCGTAACACCGGAGATTTCTCCCTTGTCTCTTACGTCCCGATGCTGCCCGACGAACTTGAGTCGCCGTGGTCGCTCGCGTACGCCGTGTCCCTCGACGTGGTGCGCGCCGAGGCGAAGGCGGCGCGTGACAACATGATAATACTTGGAATATCCTGCGCCGCCGCGTGGGGGATATTTCTTCTCCTCTTCATGTCCGCCATCTTCGGCAGAATCACCGGCACGGTCGCGGAGATCAGCAGAATGACCGAGGGCGACCTGACCGTCCGCTTCGATGAGCGCGGCAAGGACGAATTCGGACAGATGGCGCGGGGTCTGAACAGGCTGGTGGAAAAACTGCGCTCCATGATAGAGACCGTCGGCGGAATGACCGAGGGCGACGGCGACCTGACTATCCGCTTCGAGGAGAACAGCGGCGGCGAGTTCGGGCAGATGGAGCGCGGTCTGAACAGGCTGATGGAGAAATTACACGACACCGTAAAGACGACGCAAGCCGAGGCGAAGAATCTTTCAAGCGCGTCCGCTGCGCTGTTTGAACTCTCGAACGTGCTCTCCAAATCCTCCGAGACCACGCTTGAGGAGTCGATAAGCGTGTCGCGTCAAAGCAGGGAGACGAGCGGCAACGTTCAAGGCATAGCGGGCGAAGCGGCGCGGTCGAGCGTCAGCGCCTCGGAACTCTCGTCAACAGCGGAAAGCATGGGCGCGAATATGAACACCGTTATCGAAGCAGTGGGAAAGATGAACGAGAATTTCAACAGAATCATCTCCGGCACGGTAGAATCAAAAACCATCGCCGACAGAGCGATCGACAGCGCCGCCGCCGCCGTGAACGTGATGGACGCGCTCGGCGAGTCGGTGAAAGAGATCGGGCGGTTTACGGATGTTATCAGGAGCATATCCAAAAAGACGAACCTGCTGTCGCTGAACGCCTCGATTGAAGCGGCGCGAGCCGGAGAGGCCGGAAGGAGTTTCGCGGTAGTTGCCGGAGACGTTAAAAAATTGGCGACCCAAAGCATGCTGAACGTCAACGACATTTCGCAGCGCATAGAAAAGGTGCAAACCGGAACCGCCGACGCCATCAGGGTCATAAAGGAGATATCCGCCATTATAAAAAAGACAAGCGAAACCGCCGGTTCGATATTCGAGAGCGTGGAGTTGCAGATGAAAGTGAGCCAAAACCTGACGAACACGGCCGAGCAGACGAACACAAGCGCCCAGCGCGTAGTCTCGGCGATAGGCGACGTGGCCGCGTCCATTCAAACCTCCGCCAAACACGCCAACGTCGCCGCCTCCGGCGCGGAGCGCGTATCCGACAGCATCGTCGTAATCCGCAAAGCCGCGGAAAAGACGACCGCCGACTCCATAGAACTGAAAGAAACGGCGAACTCCCTGAAGAACATGGCGGAGCAATTGGATTCGATTGTCTGCCGGTTCAGGACGTAGGGGGACACTGTGTCCCGTCAACGTTCCTTTTCTTCGTCATCAAGGTTGTCGAAGTCGTCAACCTTTAGATAGTCAAACAACTCGCCGAAATTTTCGGGTTGGGCGTTGCGGCCGTAATATCTGAGGATATATCCGTCGGAATAGGTGACGGTCAGGCTCCAACTGCCGCCGTCGCAAACCTCGTACGGGAGACAGTAGTAGGCGTTCCAATATTCGGTGTGTATTTCCGCGAAGCGTTTTTTCAGGATGTCCGCCTCTTGAACCGAATAATACGTTGTTTTAGAGAACGGCGTGTCTCTTTCGCCACGGATCTTTGTCAGGTTATGTTCGGCCCCGTTTGAGTTGAACGCAAAGGAGGAAGTTCTATCTCCTACGAAAAAACCGTTGTCATTAAATACAATACTCGCGACTTGTCGCCCTTGCCGTCGCCAATCGATGTCTTTCAGGCGTTTTAGCCAATTTGATATACAGCAGTTTTCAAAGAAGTCGAGCAAGGCGTCGCCGCAAAACCGCTCGGCGTTGATTGCTCCCATTATCAAAGCGAGAATGCCGTGTTCATTAAGTTTTTGCGGATTCGCCGAACGCATTTCCTCGCCGCTCCATTTCAAACCGTTCTTTTTAAGAGTTTCTACGTAGTTGTTCAGATCATATTCCGGGTGGGCTTTCCCAAACTGATGGAACTCGTCTTCAAAGGATTTGACTAGACTACCGTAGCCGACAAAATCGGTATCAAGAAGATGTTCGGCTATGGAATCGGAGGCGCTTATCTTTCCGAGGTACTTCGTCAGAACCCTGAACCGCCCGCCGTCGGCAGGCGAGAATTTTTCCCACGCGTCATAAATGGATCGAAGTTCGTCATCGAGGTAATCGAGGGCTTTTTCTTTTATGTTGTCGGGGACGCCGTAGTAAGCCTCCGCGATTGCTCCGGTTATGGCGCCGATGGTGTCGCTGTCGCCTCCGAGCGAAATTGCCGTGCGGATGGCGTCCTCGAATGACGTGGATTCAAGAAAACATTCAATAGCCTGCGGCACGGTTTCTTGGCAGGTTTCGTTAAAGCGGTATGTCGGGCGAATATCGTCAATCCGAAAGTCGAGCGGATAGTAATCGCGGGCAATCCGCTCGCGGATTTCATTTTTAAGCGCGCCTTGGCGAGCCATAAAGATAGCGTCCGCCGTGGCCTTCGCGCCCTTGACGCCCTCTTTGTGATTATGCGTTACCGAAGTCACCGTTTCGGCGAGAAGTTCGGCTGTCCATTCGCCGTCCGCCGCAAACGCGGCAGGGCTGACGCGCATTGCCGCTCCGTTGCCGAAACTGTTATACGGCTTTGGATCGTCGCTGAAAACCCATTTGTTAAACTTCCCGCCAAAACCGCAGTTAGGATACTTACGGCCTATTTCTTGCATATACTTGACGGTCAAATCGGAAAGCAGCGCGTGAAAATCGTCGTCATACCAATCGCCGGACCGAGGGTAGACCTTTAACGTCTCCATTATCGCCTTGGCGACGGCAAGCGTCATAATACTGTCGTCCGTGGCAAAGCAGCCTTCGGCGAATAGTTCGAAGTCTTTGCTTTTGCGGTTATTAAATTCAAAACGCGACCCCACGATGTCGCCGATGATTGCTCCGAGCATATACACGATCTCCTTAATAATAATATACTGTTTTGCACAGAGAAAAGTCAATATTTATATATGTCGCGTGGCAGTCTTCCATAATTAGCCTATCGTAACCAGCGACGTCATAATCAACATTAAGCCAATATCGCCATGTCTTTACACTCGGTCAAAAAGTATAAATTCAGGGTCAAATCATGCCAACCCGTCCCACCGAAAGCCTAAATCCATACTCAAACCATCCTATCAGCCCCACCTGAAGCCTAAAACCAGGGTAAAATCACGCCATCTAACCCACTAATACTCTAAAAACAGGTTACTGTGCGGGTATTTGCAGAATTATCGGTATAGTTCCCAAAAATTAGAGCAGAACCGCCCTGCCATATATTATTTTAGTACTGTAGGGTTCATTTAGATTTAATCTTGGGGGTGAAATGGACATGATTGGAATAGCTTTTATATGTTTTTTGATGTTTGCGTTCTTAATGGTGTGCGTGGGTTTTATTTATACCGCGCGGGTTGCGTATGGCTATATTATGAAAGCGATTAATTCTCGGCGGATGAAACGGATTGATGACGAGGCGGCTTTTGAGGCTGATTCTAAGCAAAGCGGGGATGAGGGAATTGTTGGGACGTTGAGGTTTAAAATGAAACAGGCTGAGGATGATATAGCTTTTGAGGCTAATCCTAAGTTAATTGAGGATAAGGTAAATAATACTGAAACGGATTCAATTCTGTTTGAAGATGATATAAACATTAAACCGTTGAAAGGGAAGTTTATGAAATCCATTACGTTTAAGGGGATCACGATTGCCGTTTTGACGCTGGTTCTGCTTATTCCGGGCGTGCTGATTCAGAATCTGATCACGGAGAGGCAGAAGAGGAGCAAAGAGACCGTTGAGAGGATCAACGACAAGTGGGGCGGCGCGCAGACGCTGTGCGCGCCGTTGCTGCTTGTTTCTTACACGACTGTTTCAGGAAGAGGCGCGGACGGCAAGCCGTTTTACAAAGAGCATACGCTCTACGTTACGCCCAAAGATTTGAAAATAACCGCGGTGCTGACGCCGGAAGAGCGTCATTACGGGATTTACAAGGCCATCCTTTATAAGAGCGACATCCGGTTTGAGGGGCAATTTACCGGGCTTTCCGACCTGACGATTGACGACGGCGCGTTTCATGAGTTCGGCGCCGCGAAAATTGCCGTCGGCGTGCCGGATTTGAAGGGCTTGGCGCAGAATCCCGATTTTAAGATTAATAACGCGTCGTTCAACTCAACCGCCGGGGAGTTGGCGCTTTTTACCTCGTATGAAGGTTCGACAAAGATGGGGAAAGCGCTGTTTTTGGACCTGAAGGGCATTAAAATTACGGATACGGACAGTTTGCGTTTTGATTGCTCGATGCGGCTGAACGGCAGCAGTTCCATTAGTTTTGTTCCATTGGGTCAAAATACCTCGGTTACGGTCAGCGGGCAGTGGCCGTCGCCGTCGTTTATCGGCGGCTTCTCGCCGGAATCGACGGTTGATAAGGGGCGGTTTAGCGCGACTTGGAATATTTTGAGTTTCAACCGCGCGATACAGGAAAATTGGAAAGATAACGTTATTGTCGGCTTGTACAACTATTCTTTCGGCGTAAACCTTATCGAAACCGTAGACGGCTATCAGCAGAATATGCGTTGCGCTAAGTACGCGTTGATGTTTATCGCGCTGACGTTTATAGTATTCTTCTTTGTTGAAATCTTTACCAAGAAAACGATACAATTCTTTCAGTACGTCCTTGTCGGTATCGCGCTGATACTGTTTTACAGTTTGCTGCTTTCGTTCTCGGAGCAGATCGGTTTCGGCTGGGCGTACTTGACGGCTAGTTTAGCGACTATCTTTATGATAACGATCTATTTTTATTCGCTGATAAAGCAATTGCTCCCGACGATCATTCTCGCCTGCATTATGCTTAGTTTGTACGCGTTTTTGTACGTTATTTTGCAGACGGAGGATTTCGCCCTGCTCTTCGGCAGCGTGTTCTTGTTTGCGGTTTTGGGCGTGGTGATGTTTGTGTCGAATAAAATAAAATTTGAAAACACTCAAAAAAACACTTTAACCGATTTAACCAAAGAGGAGGCAGTTATGGCAGGTAAGAATGTGGTTCTTTTCGGCCCGCCGGGAGCGGGTAAGGGCACTCAGGCGGCGAAACTGCGGGATCTTTTGGCCGTCCCGCACATCTCCACCGGCGATATGTTCCGCGAGAACATCAAGAACAACACGGAACTCGGGCGCACCGCCAAGGAGTACTCGAACAAGGGCGAACTCGTCCCCGACTCGGTGACGATCGCGATGGTCAAGGACAGGCTGAGCCGCGACGACGTGAAGGGCGGCTTCCTGCTCGACGGCTTCCCCCGCAGCGTCCCGCAGGCCGAGGCGCTCGACAAGATACTGGGCGAACTCGGCATCAAACTCGACCACGTGGTCAACATCGCGGTCGCCGATCAGGAGGTCAAGGATAGGCTGGCCAAGCGCGCCTCAATAGAGGGACGCGCCGACGACGCCGATCCCAAGGTCATCGAGAACAGGCTGAACACGTACAAACAGCAGAGCGAACCCTGCCTCACCTACTACCGCCCGAAGAACATCGTGCGCGACGTGGACGGGATCGGGTCGATCGACGATGTGTTCGGGAAGATAAAGACGATCTTTGCAAAATGAGAAAAGTCTTCCGTATAGGCATTGCCGGCTACATGGGCGCGGGTAAGAGTACCTGCGCCCGCTCTTTCGCTTCCGAAGACGCTCTGATAATAGACGCCGACGCCGAGGCCAAGCGGATCATGGCGGAAAGCCGCGCTATCCGCGAGGCGCTGCGGGCGGCCTTTGGCGAGGCGGCTGTTGACGCGGAGGGTAAAATAAACACCGGCGCGCTCGGTCTGGCGGCTTTCGAGTCGGTCGATACGCTCCTGACGCTCAACGGCATAACGCACCCGCCGCTCGTAAAGTATTTAGACGCCGTTATCTCCGGCTGCCAAAAACCTTTGTGTATCCTCGACGCCGCCCTCATACCGCTCTTGGGAATCGAGTCTTGGTTCGATCTGTGTATCTGGGTCGACGCGCCCTTCGAGACGCGCCTCAAACGGCTTTTAGCGAAGAGGCCGGATGCGGTTGAGGCGGAATTAGTTAATCGGATGCGGATGCAGGAAGCCGTCATGTCCGCGCCGGAGGGCGGCGGGGACTGGGTGACGGTGGGCGACGGGGAGTGCAGGGAGTATATAGCCGACGCGCTTAATAAGTTGAAACACTCTTCTTGTTGATTCTATATCGGTCCAGCGTCGTCGTCGTCATCGTCCTCCCGTTCCGCCTCCATATCCTCGCGAATCCTCTCCAGCATAGCCTTTCTGCTGACATCAGGATCGACCCTCATTTGGGCGGCGTATGACTTCCTGTACGTATCGACATCCGCGAACCCGCTGCGGGACGCTATCTCTTCCATGGTTATATTCGGTTCGCGCATCAGTTTCTGCGAACGCTTCAGGCGCTTGTATGTCAACTGCTGCTCGAACGTGCACCCCAGATCGTTCATCAGCGCCGCCGCGATCTTTTCCGCGGGGGTGTTTACCGCTTTCGAGATGTCGCTGATTCCGAGATTCGCGTTTGACAACTGCTTGTCGATTTGCTCTACTACCGCCTCCGTGAGCGGAGAGGCGCTCTTTGTCTCCTCCTTCAGTTCTTTGCTCTCTTGACGGTGGGAGAAGACAAGATAGATGACGAATCCGAGAATGGCGAAAGCGGAAACGAAGAGCGCGAAGATCAGCACATATTTAAGCGCGGGCGCGGCGTCGTTTATGTGCGCCGTCCCCCAGCGGCTCGGGCTGTAGCGCGTGAAATGCTCCGCGCCCGCCCACGAGTAGAAGGTCTCTTCTTGACCGTTTACGTCCATCACCGAGACGTCGAAGCCGATCTTGGCGGGCGGGAAATCGAAATCGGACAAAATGGAGAACGGGATCGCCGCCTCCACGATGTACCCGTCGGGGTTGACGGCCGTCTTCCACTCCGTCTCGTCCTTGAGCAGCTGCGTTATGCTGTCGGATTGGACGTACTTGCCGTCCCTGAACTCGCCTACGAAGAAGACGTTCCTGCCGCGCGGGCTGAAGCGCAAACTCCGATGATTAATGCCGGGGAAAACGGCGCGGTCGCGGTGCATATCCAAATGCAGTTCCACGAAGTCGCCGCTGTTCGCGGAGTTGTCCCGCACTTGAGCGATGAAATAAAGTTTAGCCCCCGTCCAAAGAAGTTTGAAGGTCGTTTCCGTGTTGCCGCCCACTATGCCCGCGCCCTCTACGCCGCGCCATTTCGACGTGTCGCAGTCAACCGTAAAGTCGTCGGCCGCGGACGTCAATTGCTTGACGCGGTAAGAGCGCAGTTGCGCCGCCTGCTTGCCGCGCTGCAGCGCCCACCTATGCGGCGCGGGCGGGGAAGCGATAGTCAGAGAGTCGCCTCGGTAGAGGACGTAGCCGAACTGCAGGTGTATCTGGTCTTGATCGGGTACGCCGTCGCAGTTCCACATCGCCCTATAGGGCGGGGATGCGATGGTGGCCAATGTGTCTATCTGCCCCCGCGAGTGCCGGACGAAGAGCAGCGCGGAGTCTACGGGAAGCATAGGCTCTATCTCGTATTCGGCCGGACAACCGCTGATCACGGAGCGCGGCGGCGGGGATACGACCCTCGCGCTGTCGGCGGTGACCGCCTTGAGGCGCGGCGGCTGTTCGGGCGTCGCTTGGGTCTGCATTGACAGCGTATCGCCGCCGGACGAACCGCCCCCCGGCCTCAGGATGATCAACTCGCGGCTGAGCGACGGCGCGGGCGTTATCGTCTGGGCGCGTACGCCGCCTATCCCTGAAACGCCGGCCGCGCAGACGGCGGCGAACAGTATCGCGCGGAGGACGCGTGACGGCGCGGGTGATTTCTCCGCCGCCGAGACCGCCGCCGCAGTTTGCGCAATTCCGTGCATAGAGCCTATCCTTTCGATTAATCGAATTTGCGGACAATCAATCCGTCACCAATAATTTTTTCGCCGCGTTAAAACCGCATTTCTGATATTTGGCGTAAGCCGCCGCGCCCCTATCGCGGATGCTTTCGTTAGTCTCGCCGCTCACGTATCCCGAAAGAGCGTCGTGCAGAGTGTAGGCTTCGGGGGCCATGAAATTGGTCGTCCAAAGCAGCGGGTTCACGTTCGCGTCTTTCAGATACGAACTGAAGAAACGCTTGCTGTAACACGCCAGAATAATCGCGTCGCGTTTCTTGTTATCGGTATTTATGAACGTTTCGTATAACTCGAAATTCATTAATCCGTTGTGGCCGATATAGGCCGAAAGGGAAGCGTCGCCGCCCGTACCCAAAACTTTGCCGTTAAACATCACCGTGTCTTTCTTATTCCCGCTGACGCCGCTCAGGAAATCTTTGGTGCACTGCTCTATGTACTGCCCGTCGTAGGCGTCGGCTATCAAGTAATAGTTCGCGGCGGTATGTTTGAATATAAGCCTTTCGAGTATAACGCCGTTTTTCCCCCTCGTGTCGAGCAATTTCCATTCGCCGCTTTTTTTGAAATAAGTACGGACGCCGTAAAGCGCGCCCCAATAAAGATTGCTGTTAGGGTCTTGCCCGTTGCCTATCGCTTTGGGTACGGGAACTATGCCCTGATATTTGTTGTCGCAAAGAGCCACAAACACATGAATTGTTTTCGCGCCGTCTTTATCCGTCTGCCCGAACGCGGAGGCTGCGAAAACAAAGCAGAGGGATAGAAGTAAATATTTCATAGCGTTACCACGCCCTAACGTCTTTGTCGTTGATCTCCACCGCGTCGCCGCTGAGCGTCAGCGTGGCTATGCCTTGCCTATGCGCCTCTTCCGCGACTCCTTTTGCAAAAGACATACCGCCGAGACCTAAATACATCTTGAAATCCTTATACTCCGGGTAAAGTATTTTGAATCTCGGCAGTTGCACCGTTATTAAACGCTCAAGCGCCTCTTGCCCCACCCGATGCTTAACTTCGATAATCGCGATTGACGACCCGTTTTTGAGAATAACGTCGTACTCTCCCTTAATTTTCCTGCCGTCGGGAAGTTTTTTCGACGGATCTAATCCGTGGTCGATAAAGTCAAACTGTATTCCGGCGAAAACCCTGTCTTTCTCCAACGAATGGTACACGATCTCCTCGGCGATAAGACCGTTGTTATGGCCGATGTTCCCCAATTCCTCGCGCATATCGGCAAATTTTTTGTCGTTTTCCGCCATTTGCTTGGCGGTTTCAGCCTGCAGTTTCCTGATTTCCGCTAATTCTTTGGCGTTTTCCGCCAATAGCATCTCGGTTTTTGCAAAGCCTGCCATTATTTCTTCAAACGTCGGTACATTACCGCCCATAAAACCCTCCTTGTTTATGATCTGCTCTTAACGGCCGCCGACTCACGGCATATAATAAGATAATATTTTTAACCGATAAAGTCAAACATCACGCGCCCACCAATTCGGCGCGGCGCGTGACCGGTTGCGGCTCTTCAAATCCCTCTTCGGCCAATGCCCGTATCTGTTCCGCCGTCAATAACATTTCCGGGTGTTCGGCCTCTAACCGCTTAATTTCGGCGTCTATTTCAGCGCCGGTAAGGTTTTTTAATATTTCTTTCCGGTCTTCCGTCCAGTTTCCGCGTTTCTCAAAATTTTCAATTTCTGCATCAAGTTCAGGGTCGCCCGTCAACGGTTCGGGTATTGCTTTTACTGTTGCCATAATAACCGCCTTTCAAAGGTTTATCAGTTTACGGTTCACGCTCGGCCTCGCTTCCTGCTATATAATATACGTTACGGGCGGCGGAATTGCCAAAAATTGTATTGATAATGAGTTTTTGGATGGATTTTGGAGGCGATGATGTTTGATGTTATGAATTTTCCTTCACCATTGTTTAAGTCGCCATCTTTCACCATTTATCATCCCACTGTTCCCTTATACGTCTTCCCATTTCTATCTGTGGGATCTCATTTTAATTTTGGTACGTGTGGTATCTGTTTGATAGAAATTCGCCGTTAGCGACTTGTCATTGTTCATTTTAACCGTCACGCGTTCTTTTGTACTTGTTGCCGCACCTGACCAACCAGTAAACTCATAGCCATTTGCTGGCACCGCAGTTATACGGACATTTTCATCGGTCGTATATATTTTTTTGTCAGGATCGCGTACTATTGTGCCACAACCAGCCGGAACCACGTTTGTTGTGAGCGTCTGCTGTGAATATCTGAAATTTGCAGTCAGCGTCTTGTCATTGTCCATTGTTACAGTTAACTTATAAACGCGACCGTTACCCAACTTATTGGCAAACGATGTACGTGGTTTGTCACTCTCTACTGCACCAGCCCAACCAATAAAGGTGTAACCGTTTGCTGGTGTGGCAGTTACTGTAACCTTCTCGCCGACGGTATATATTTCTTTTTTCGGGTTGCGTACCACCGAGCCGCCATCCAACGGAGACACGTTTGTCGTGAGTGTACACATTCCATCGTTAGTCGGAACTGCAACTGTAGATGTTGTAGCCATTTTCGATTTTGGTTGCAACATGGAGTTTTGCGTACCCGCAAACTTCCTATACATATTTCCGCAAGCCGCCGCGGCTACATCCAAAAGTTCTGTCTTATTTTCAGACCTGACGGGTTCAGACGACGAGACTAATGTTCCGTTCTTCGTCTCATACATCTCCACCGCCAGCGTGAGTTTCGTCCCGAATTTGCTGATAATCCCCCGCACTATATAATCTGCGCCAATCTTGGTTCCTAGCGTAATAACGCAATTTTCGTTAGCGCACTCTTCCAAGATCGCGCCGCCCATAGATTGTACGGTTTCCGATGTCATTACGTTGTACTTGTCCCTTGGCAGGTTTTCAACAGCCACCCTGCGAAGCTCGGCGGTAATCTGTCTGACCTCAGCCGGATTCAGTTCGGCAGACGCGCCGGACGAAGCGTCCACATCCGTCTCCACAACCGCCACGTATTTCACCCCCGCCGTTGATATTCCGGCAAGGAGCGCAATCACCGCCACCGCCCGTCCAAGTCCCCTCATACAATACCTCGTAGAATAAAAGTGTCATCCGACCGATTAACAGATACCCGTCCATTCAAATATATATCGCGCCCGCCCCGCCCCGCAACAAAAAATTTCCGCGCCCGCCCCGAGATCCGTCGTAGTCTTCGCCGCGCTTAGATATACGTTTTGACGGTCAGTCTCTCCGGGTGCGCCGCTTGCAGGCGCATAATCTCGGCGTCTATTTCAGCGCCGGTAAGGTTTTTTAATATTTCCTTACGGTCTTCCGTCCAATTTCCACGCTTCTCAAGTTTGTCGATTTCATCAAAAAGCGCGTCTAACTCCGTTAATTGTTCTGTTTTTACAGGTTCGGTTGCCGTTTGCACCGTTGCCATGATAACCGCCTTTCAAAAGTTTATATAATATACCACTTGGGGCGGCTGTTCCGCAACAAAAAATTTCCGCGCCCCCCAAGTCCGTCCGCCCGTCACGCCGCCGATTTTCAAATTTTGTCCCCATCTTCTCGGCGCAAATACTAATTTATACTCATCATGGAGACAACCTCAACATCCCGAAGGCGTATCCAAAGCCGCTCCGCCGCCCCCGTCCGCGCGGGGTTGGCCGTACGTTTGGTATCGGCTGCGCTTGCGGTGATCTTTGCCACCGCCGCCGTGCATTCGACCTTCTTCATCTTCGTCCACGCCGACCACAACCACTCCCACGGCGACTGCGACCGCGACTGCGCCGTATGCGCCCACCTCGTGTCTGCGGAGAGTCTGATGAACTCCTTTTCGCCGCCCGTCACGGACACGCCGCGCCCCGCCGTCTTCTTCGGTCAATCCGGCGCAGAGCCGAAAGTTATCTGTTCTTATGACGATATAAACACGCCTGTTTTGTTAAAGGTCAGATTGAATAATTGAGACAGCCGCCTTTCTTTTGACGTTGACTTCATATGCGGGGTTTAGCCCCGCATATACTATGAAAGGCGAAGCCTTTCGTCTAAAAAAGATTTTGATTTTAAAAGATTTTAAAGAATTTGATTTTAAGAATCACAAACTATCACTAATTATGGAGACGATTAATTATGAAAAAGTATATAAATCACCTACTATTACTAATCATTGCAACCGTACTAATGTTCGTCGGTTGCGGCAAGCAGCCCAAGCCCGCTGCCGACAATGCCAAGATCAGCGTCGTGGCGACCATCTTCCCCCCCTACGACTTCGCCCGCGCCGTCGCCGGGGATAAAGCCGATATCGCGATGCTCCTCCCGCCCGGTTCGGAGTCGCACTCGTTCGAGCCGCGCCCGCAGGACATCGTCAAAATCAAAAAGAGCGGCGTGTTCATCCACGTCGGCGGCGAGTCCGACGCTTGGGTGAAAGACATCCTGAAGTCTGTAGACAATCCCGGCATGAAGGTCGTCACCCTGATGGACTGCGTGGAGGCTGTCGAGGAGGAGATCGTCGAGGGCATGCAGTCCGAAGAGGGGGCGGGCGGCGGCGGAGACGGCGGCGGTGGCGCGGGCGGGCCGGAATACGACGAGCACGTCTGGACGTCGCCGCGCAACGCGAAGTTGATCGTGATGAAGATTTCCGAGGCGCTCCGCGAGGCCGACCCCGCGAACGCCGATGTCTATCGGGAGAATACCGAGGCGTACTTGTCGCAGCTCGACGGGTTGGACGCGAAGTTCAAGGGCGCGGTTGACAGCGCGGCCCGCAGAACGATCGTGTTCGGCGACCGCTTCCCGTTCCGCTACTTTGCCGACGCGTACGGGCTGAAGTATTTCGCGGCGTTCCCCGGGTGCGCGACCGAGACGGAGGCGAGCGCGAAGACCGTGGCGTTTCTGATCGGCAAGATAAAGAGGGAGAAGATTCCCGTAGTCTTCCACATAGAACTTTCCAACGAGAAGATGGCCGCCGCCATAGCCGAGGCGACCGGCGCGAAGGCGCGTCTGCTCCACTCTTGCCACAACGTCTCGAAGGCGGACTTCGAGTCCGGCAAGACCTACTTGGATTTCATGGCCGCCAACGCGGACGCTCTGCGGGAGGCGTTGAAGTAATCATGCCCCTTATCGCCTGCCATGACGCTTCATTCGCCTACGATGGCGCGGCCGCCGTGAGCGGTCTGAACTTCGCCGTAAACGGCGGGGACTACTTGTGCGTGGTCGGGGAGAACGGTTCGGGCAAGAGCACGCTCGTCAAGGGTCTGCTAGGGCTTCTGCCCCCGTGCGGCGGCGGCGTCGCGACGGGCGGCGGGCTGAAACGGAACGAGATAGGCTACCTGCCGCAGCAGACGGCGGTTCAGAAGGATTTCCCCGCGGGCGTGTACGAGGTCGTGCTGTCGGGGCGGCTCGCGTCGCGGGGGATTCTGCCTTTCTATTCGCGTGACGACAAGGCCGCCGCCGAGGAGAATCTCCGCCGTTTGAATATCGAGTCGTTGCGCGACCGCTGTTACCGCGAGTTGTCGGGCGGTCAGCAGCAGCGCGCGCTTTTGGCGCGGGCGTTGTGCGCCACGAAGAAGTTGCTGCTTTTGGACGAACCGGCGGCGGGGCTTGACCCCATAGCCACGCAGGAACTCTACCGCCTTATCGCGTCCGTCAACAAGGGCGGTCTGACAGTGATTATGGTGTCCCACGACATCCGCAGCGCGGTTGCGTACGCGAGCCATATTCTGCACCTGAACAAGGCGCAGGTGTTTTTCGGCCCGACGGAGGAGTATCTGAACAGCGACATCGGCAAATCTTTTGTAGGGGGCCGGCGCGATGGCGATTGACACTCTGCAAGAGATGTTCTCATACGCGTTCCTTGTCCGCGCCGTGGTCGTAGGTCTGCTAGTGTCGCTCTGCGCCGCGTTGCTGGGAGTCAGCCTTGTCCTGAAGCGTTACTCGATGATCGGCGACGGTCTCTCCCACGTCGGTTTCGGCGCGTTGGCGGTCGCTACAGCGTTGCATACCGCGCCGCTTGTCGTGTCGATTCCCATCGTCGTATTAGCGGCGTTTCTTCTTCTGCGTATAAGCGAGAACAGTAAAATCAAGGGCGACGCCGCAATCGCGCTTATCTCCACGAGTTCGCTGGCGGTCGGCGTATTGGTAGTGTCACTCACGACGGGAATGAACACCGATGTCTGCAATTATATGTTCGGCAGCATTTTGGTAATGAGTCATGGAGATGTAGTATTATCAATAATCCTAGCGGCGGTTGTGCTGACGATGTTCGTTTTCTTCTACAACAAGATATTCGCCGTAACGTTCGACGAGAATTTCGCCAAAGCCACCGGCGTAAAGACGGGCTTGTACAATATGATGATCGCTTTCCTGACGGCGATTACCATTGTGTTGGGTATGAGGATGATGGGCGCGCTGTTGATTTCCAGCTTGATCATCTTCCCGGCGTTAACGTCAATGCGTCTATGCAAGAAGTTCAGGTCTGTGACGATATGTTCGGCGATAGTCTCGGTGACCTGCTTTTTCACGGGCGTGGTAATATCATACGTAAAAGCGACGCCGACGGGCGCGAGCGTGGTGATAGTGAACATCGCCGCGTTCGTGATCTTCTGGGTGATAAATATCATTAGGGGAACGGTTCTAAAAAGGAGGCTTCAATGATTACAAGAATTATCGCGCTGCTAACGTTATCCATAATGTCCGCGATGTGGATGTTCGCGGACTGCTCTAAAAACAACTCCGGCCAACTATCGGCGAAAGAATTGGCTATGCTGTCGGAAATAGAATCCGCAACGCCGGAATCGGCTTCTCCGTCTCAAGACGCAGCCCCGCAGTTAGCGCAGGCGTCCGCGCCGGCCGGGCAATCCGAAGCGAAGAAAAAATCCGCTCAAAACGGACGCGACACCGTTGAGATCAGAGAGAAGATGTTCATAGCCCAGACCAACGACATCTACATCAACAAGAACGACTATCTCGGCAAAACGATAAAGTACGAGGGCGTTTTCGACACGTCGATGTGGAGAGGAAACGGCAAAATCTATCACTTCGTAATCCGCCTAGGCCCCGGCTGCTGCCCCGGCGACAACTCCGCCGCAGGCTTCGAGGTGATCTGGGACAAAGGCTACCCCAAGAAAAACGATTGGGTGGAAGCGGCGGGCGTCCTAGAAGAGTACGACGACGACGGAGTCCCCAGCCTCCGCCTCGCCCTGACGTCGCTAAAGGTGCTGGCCAAACGCGGAAAGGAGAAGGTGACGCAGTGAGGATGATTGTATTTCGGGCTATATTCGCAAATAGCAAAAAATCCCCGCGCCGCCCGGCCCATGATTTATATTATGTAATATAATGTACCTTTATCCGCAAATACGCGGTAGGAGTAATAGGATGGATACGGCAATCAAAGCAGAATTGGACAAACTCGCGGAAATCATAGTCAACGCTGTTCCTGTTGAACAGATATTCCTTTTTGGCTCTTACGCCTACGGAACCCCGCGCGTTGACTCAGATCTGGATTTGTACGTAGTGTTAAAGGACGATACCCCGCTCAGGGATATAGACGCCGGCGTGGAAATCAGGACGGCTATACTTCGCAAAAAATCAATGCCGGTTGATATCGTCGCCAAGAAGAAAACCGATTTCTTGAATAGATCGGACGATATCACGCTCGAACGGAAAGTTATTCGGGACGGAGTGCGTATCTATGGGTAAACAGACGAATGTCACCAAAGAGTGGCGGCTTCTCGCGGAGCGGGACATGGCGGCCGCCGAATACTTGGCCGATATGTATCCGCCGCTAAATGAAATTATCGCTTACCATTGCCAGCAAGCTACAGAAAAGTACCTAAAGGGCGTTTTGGTCACGTTCGGGGAGGAACCGCCATACACGCATAACCTTGACGAATTGTGTATATCGGCAGAAAAGTACAGCCCCTCGTTTTCGACCATATTATCTTTCTGCACGAAAATATCACAATTCGCCGTACAGCCGCGATATGATTTCGGTATGAGCCTCTCCGATACGGATATGCGCCTTGCTTTGGAGTATACCCGAAAGATAAGGGCTTTTTTGGAAAAAGAAGTCCCGAAAATGTTTCAAGGGTGAAACGGGGCGTTTCGCCTTAGTTTGCGCCGCCCCCAATCCGTGCCCCAAACAACTTGTCGGAATTGCCGCCGCCTCAATTCACGCCCCAAACAGCTCCTCGGAACTTCCGTTGCTTTAATCCGCGTCCAAAACAGCCCGTCGGAGATTCCGCCGCCACATTTTTATCGAAAAATCCCCGCGCCGCCCGGCCCATAATTTATATTACTAGGTCAGTATATCACCGGTATCAACAATTACAATAGGAGGCAATAATGGCAGCGCCAAAATCAGGCGGGACGAAAAACGCGGACACCGCAAACGCGGTCTTTTCAAAGATCGTCTCCGTCACGCACCCGGCGGAGCTTTTCGTTGACGAGAAGACGGGCCGCAGTCCGGCGTTCGAGATACGCTTCTCAACCGACGGCGGTGTCCCGTTCCCGCAGGTGATTGTCCGCGAATTCGGCAACGAGCATATCTTCAACGGGGCGGCCGTCGTTGCGGAGAAGCCGAACAGTTACCTTGTCTCCGTACCCGCCGGCAAACTGCCCGTCGGGAGTTTTCAGGTGCAGGTCGAGGGCTGCAAAAAGGCCGATTGGCGCAGCGGCGGGGGCGGCGACTGGGTCAAGGCGCTCTCCGAGGTCAAGGTCTCCTTCCCGAAGACCGCTGTCAAGAAGGCCGCCCGCGTCAGCGTCGGGGACAGCCGCGGGGTCAAGATATTCTTCGGCATACACAAGCACATGCACCAGCCCTACTACCGCGCCGCCGATACCGCGTATTGGGACGGGGAGAAGGACGGCATCTTCGGGTCGCGCGCCGGGAACTACACGCAGTTTCTGAAGGACGCGGTAGACCAATATGTCGGCGGCGGGTTGCCGAGGGCGGGGCTGTCCACCAGCTGGAGCGGGTCGCTCATAGAGCAGCTCAACCGCTGCGCCGCCGAGGGGCTTTGCGGCGGGGTCTTCGGCTCTTGGAGCAACGCGCTCCGCGAGGCCGCGCAGTACGGCACGCGGTCAGGCGCCAAGAGGATGGCCTTTTCGGACTTCGGCTTCTTCCACCCGCTAATGGCGCTCGTGCCGGGACGCGACATCGTCACCCAGATAGAGATGCACCGCAAAATCATCCGCGACGTTTTCGGCGTGGAGACCTCGCGGACGCTCTTCCCGCCGGAGACCGCTTTTCACGTTAGGATGATCCCTTGGCTCAACAAGGCCGGCGTGAAAGCCGTCATCTACGACTCGGTCCACCGCTACAGGGCATGCAAAGACTACCCCTACGCCGGCAAGGAGGAGGGGATGCTCCCGCCCAACGCGGCGGAGCAGGAGGACGCGGCGATAGGCGGGTGGATGCGCCTCTCCAATATCTGGGCGCCCAGCCACATCAATCCTTCCATGTTGCGCCCGGAGTATATCAAATATGAGGATGTTGACGGGACGGTGCACAAGATCGTCGGCGTTCCCGCCGAACGCTACATCGGCAATGAGGACGCACGCGGCGGCTACGGCGCGTTGCAGTACGAGCATGTATTGGGGCAGATATACGAACATATCGCGCAGACGGGGAGTTTCGACCCCGCGCACCCGCCCTTCTTCCTCCTGCACTCCGACGGCGACAACCACGGCGGCGGCGCGGATTCCTACTACCGTCACAACACGGGCCGCCTCGTCGAGTGGCTGAAGAACGACGGCCGTTTCGAACTTTGCACGGTGGACGATTATCTGAAAGATTTCCCCCCCGATCCCAACACGGCGGTGCACGTCGAACCCGGTTCATGGGCGGGCGCGGACAACGGCGATCCGCAGTTCCGCAAGTGGTTCAGCATGTACGACCAGCCGTATTCTCCCGACCTGAACTCGTGGGCGGTGCTGACCGCGTTGCAGAACTGCATCTACACGGTGCAAGACGCCGGTTGCGGCGGCGGCGATATAGACAGGGCGGTGCGCTTATTGTTGACGGCGGAGACGAGTTGCTACTGGTATTGGACGGGCCAAGAGATTTGGGACAGGCAGGTTACGGACGCCGCGAACGCCGCGATGTCGATCATCCGTTCCAATCTCGACAGCGTGGTATCGTCCGGCAAAGACAAG
>Ga0268262_10001208_pt1 | contig 32598 bp, 33 predicted proteins | sample TergutNc150P3_FD_190354 | JGI IMG/M metagenome (GOLD analysis project Ga0268262, IMG submission 190354) | Nasutitermes corniger P3 segment gut microbial community from laboratory colony in Florida, USA - Nc150 P3 (SPAdes) (version 2) | ecosystem: Host-associated > Arthropoda: Insects >... | reverse complement strand
ACATTGGACGGCAGACATTCAACGCAGGAAGTCAGACAATCGGTTTTTATGTACATTGAGGCGTATTATAATCGTATCCGTATGCATTCGGTACTTGACTATGTTGCGCCTAATGAATATAACTATGGAAATGCCGCTTAATCTTGTGCATCTATTGGGGTAAAGTCCACTTGCCTGCCGTAATTCTTTTTCAAGTATATTTATCTGTTCCGCGCTGCGCGGCATTCTGCTTTTTGCAATAAAAATACCCATTTCCAATACTTCCCACTTTTCACGCGGGTATAAAGTCTTGGCGGCTTCATTTGCCTTGATTGCCTTTTCCTGTCGTTTTATGGTTTCTTGCATATCACCTTTATTATGCGTATTCTCTCATGTCTTTATTATTATGACAATTCAGAGTAGAAAACTTGGCAAATCCTAGTTTCAAACGGAACCCTAGTAATTTTACTAGTAACAAATTTCCCCGTACCTAGTAATATTTATAGCCCAAAAATCCTCTAAAACAGGTAAACCTACCCAATTTGGTAGCTATATTGGGATATTTTTTCGATCTAATGTAGAACTGTTGACTAAAATTCACCCAGTGATATATAATATCATTCATTGAATGTAAGGGTAATTGTATGAAAGAGGCGGAGGCTTTAATGGAGATTCAAAGTATGGGCATAGGCGAAAAAATAGCCGCCCTATCCCAAACGGACAAGGCGTATATTCGCGGCTATGTGGAGAGGGCAGTTATTGAGAGCCAGAGAATTAAACGGAAGGGCCGCTCAAAAAAAACAGATGAGCAAAAAGGGGATAAATAACAAATAAACCCGTATGTGTTTATATATAAACAATAGGGGAGATTGGTATGAAAAAGAAAAACTTTATCAATTTTCGGCTGATCACAATTATCGTATTGATTGTGGTAATTGGATTCTCAATGGCTGCTTGTGGCGGCGGCGGTGGGGGAGGGATGGTACTCCCATTAGGATCGGGACAGTACGCGGGTAAGGATGTTTTGGGCAATGCCTATTCGTTATCTGTCGGAAGCGACGCGTCACACGCCGCTTTAAAGGGCGACCGTTACAAAATGAATATTAAAACACGGGACGGTATAACCAGAAGCGTTTCAGGCACAGTCACTAAAGTCAGCGCGGACGGCACATTAACGCTAAAACCGGACGGTAGTACCGTTGAATTTACCTCTATAGTAAGTAATAACAGCCTAAACTCCGTAGCCAGCAGCGGCCAAATTGCAAAAATCCCGCTTACCGGCGGATCAAAGCTGATGCCGCGTTCTTTTAACAAAATATATTTACGGGCTGCCCGCTGGAATAATCCCAACGATCCAAATGGTCCAATGCACGGCGAAAATTACGGTTCCGGCTTAAGCGTATTAGTAAAAGATTATCCGACCAATGTCAGCAAGTTAACGAAAAATACCTCTAGCAGGTATACCTTTACGATAAACGGAACGTCTGACAAGAATCTGGAGCACGTCGAGCTTGAGGTTCAGGGACTAACCTCGAGTGATGAATGGAAATATCTTGGCGGCTATACCGGCAATGATATAAATATTACCGCCAATATGCCATTTTCCAAAATCGTTAGCATAACTACTGCAAATGATGATTCTATTTCTTATAGACTGAGGGATTACAAAGAAATTATCCTGCAGTTTACCAATGTTAAGAAAAAGATATTTGATAATCACCATGATTGGGATATAAACAATGGTTCAATACCTGCCAATATTCCCAACGGCCAAATAATGGCGGCCATCAGCAACTTTAAAATTTCACTTAAAGACTCCACAAGAGCAGCGTCTTCAGGAAACGCAGGCGACTACAACTTCGGTTTCGCGCAAGACGGCTTGTCGGCTGATTACCGGCAGGCGGTGTGGAGTTTGTCGGCGGAAAATATTGTGAAAGCAAAACAAGCCGGCGCAAAGTTTGAATTTACTTTGAAAGATATAGCGCTTGACGGCAGTAATAAACCAAGCAAAAAACCCATACTTGCCTTTATATGGCAGGACCCTGACCGCGGATTGTGGTGGCAGGATCAAACAAACATTACAGACGGGGGGTCTGCACCCGCCTGGACTTGGTCTGCAACGACTGGCACAACATGGAACGGTTCCACCCGAAAAATGACGATCAATCTTTCAGACATTATCCATGACAGCCGGTTTGCCGCTTCGACCAAGCTCAATTTCATTATTGCCTGCTGGTATTATGATGGTAGCGATGATACCGATATCGACGACATTAACATTGTAAACGCCAGTATTACTACGCCGTGAGCAATGGAGAAGATGAAGAGAATTTAAACCACAGAGGACACGGAGTAACACGGAGTTTTGATACAAAAATCTTCAACTCCGTGAAACTCCGTGGTTAATTTCTTTGAGAAATAAAATTTGACCAATCTTACTTGTACTGCTCGGCGATTTCCTGGAAACGACCCTGAATATTCAGAAGCGCGCCGGCGACAACCGGGTCAAACTGGGTTCCGCTGCCATCGGTAATTATTTTAATCGCCTCACCGTAGGAAAAAGCCGCTTTGTAAACCCGCGCGCACACCAGGGCGTCATAAACATCGGCAAGCGCCGCCAGCCGCGCCACCAGGGGAATCTCGTATTCCTTGAGTTGGCGGGGGTAGCCTTTGCCGTCCCAGCGCTCATGGTGGCCGTAGCAAATATCTTCGCAGTGCCTCAAATACAGAGAAGTTTTAGTGTCGCCCAGCTCGCTGATAATTTCCTTGCCCCGCGTTGTATGGGTCTTCATTATTTCATACTCATCCGGGTCCAGCCTGCCCGGTTTCAGGAGTATGCGGTCGGGAATGGCGATTTTGCCGACATCGTGCAGGGCCATGGCCTGCATGATGATGTTGGGCTTAAGGTCAAATATATCCTGGGCATATCTGGACCCGCTGATAATAAGATGGTCGCAGAGGGCCAGCACATAAAGCTGGGTTCGTTTGACATGCTCCCCGGATTCAAGGTCCCGGTGCTCAATAACATTGGCAAGGCCCTGCAGGGCGTTGTCCAGGGTTTGGGTTGCCTCGGCGGTTTTTTCCGCGACCATCTCCTCAAGGCTGTCGCTGTAGTTTTTCAGCGCTATCTGATTCCGCACCCGCAGTTTGACAATTTCTGGTTTGAAAGGTTTATTGATAAAATCAACCGCGCCCGCGGCAAGCAACGCGCTCTCTGAATCGTTTTCCGCCGTGATAAAGATAACCGGAATCCGCTGAAAGACCTTGTCGGCTTTTAGTATTTCAAACATTTCGCGGCCGTCCATTTCCGGCATTACCACGTCCGTCAGAATGATCTTGGGAAGGACCGCCGAAGTGCGGAGTTTCGCGAGCGCGTCTTTGCCGTTGTTTGCCGTGATTATCCCGTAATCATCCTTCAGAATTTCCTCAAGCATTATAATATTGATGTCTTGATCATCAACGATAAGAATAGTAGAGGTTGTTTCAGCCATTTTCCGCTATAACCTTGTTCACTTCCTGTATAGTTGCGGTAAAAACGGTTTTAACCGTTCCCAACTGGGCCGGATTTACCGATCCGGCTTTTATCTGGGTTTCCAGTTCCAGGCTTTGTTTGAACAGTTCCACCAGCGATAAATTCGCGGCAACGCCCTTGAGCGTATGCACCGCGTTTCGGGCTTTTTCCATGTCTCCCGCCGCAAGAGCCGTCTCAATATCGTCCGCTTTGGTATCATCCCTGAATTTGGCAAGCAGTTTGACATAAAGTTTGGTATTGTTCATAACCCGCTTTACGCCATCGGCTATATCTACATAAACTATATTATCAGCCATTATTTACCTCCCGATTTACGATACCAGTATACCTCAAAAACGGCAAAATGGCAAGGGGCAAGATATATCACACAAAGAACACGGAGGAAGAAAAGAGCACAAAGAGGAATACAGGGGGTTATTGCCTGTAATCTTATCGTGAAATTATTAAGCTCAGATTGCTTACAACAACCACCCTTTCCCCCTTTGTGATCTTTGTATTCTTGGCGATCTTCGTGTGTATTTTTTAGTACTAAGGCAAAATTTGCGGTTTTTAGGGTTGAAATTCCGATTAATAGTCGTTTATAATGGGACAACAAAGGATAATTATGGACAACCTAAAACGGCAAATTAAGGAACTAATAATCAGCGCTTTGGAACTTGAGGATGTCAAACCGGAAAATATTGTTGATTCGGAACCCCTGTTCGGGGAAGGTCTGGGCCTTGATTCCATAGACGCCCTGGAACTGGGGGTAGCGCTCAAAAAGAAATTCGGCGTAAAATTTTCCGCGGAAAACGCGGATAATAAAAAACACTTTGCCTCAGTTGACGCTCTGGCGGCGTATATTGAGGCTGCGGGAGGAGCAGCATGACCCGGGAAGATGTTTTACAGAAGATACAGGACATATTAATCGAGGAATTCGAGCTTGACAAAAGCGCCGTCGTTCCTGAGGCCAAACTGTATGAGGACCTGGAACTGGACTCCATTGACGCGGTAGACCTTTTGGTAAAAATGAAAGGGCTTATACCGGGAAGAATCGACCCCGAATCGTTCAAAAAGGCGGTCACCATTCAGGATGTGGTAGACATACTGTATCCCCTGATTCAACAGACCTGATGGCATCCAAGTTCCGCGGTATTTCCAGAATTCTTTTTTTTATTGCCGCGGCGCTGTATCCGGGGCTGATGTTTTATTTTCTGGTAATCCGTAAAACCCCGCTGCGGATGTTTTCCCTTTTTGTTATTGCCTTTGCCCTGTTTATCTTTATCACCGGAACATCCGCGAAAAGCAAGTCAAAAGGAGTTTCTTTCTTTTGGAATGCCGCCCTGCTTTTGGGCCTGGGGGGGCTTTGTTTCATCATTAACTCCTCCATTATCCTGAAATTCTACCCCCTGCTGATGATTATTCTGCTTTTTATCTCATTCGGGAGCACTCTCTTTTTCCCTCCCAGCATGATCTTCCGTTTCGCCCTTATGCAGGACAAATCCATTAAAGGTTCCCTGAATGAAAAAAGAATCGCCGCCTACTGCCGTAAAGTAACGGTTGCGTGGTGCGGTTTTTTTGTCTTTAACGGAAGCATAACCGCGTGGACCATTTTTTCCGGCTCCGACGCGCTGTGGTCTGTTTATAACGGCGGAATTTCCTATATACTGATAGGAACCTTTTTTGCGGGGGAATTCATGGTACGAAAAATAGTACAGAAGAAGATGCCCCAAAGTATTCCGCTTTCGACATTCAAACATAATTCCCGGCCGCTTTCCACGGTTCTTTGTTACGAGGGCGCGTGGAGCGACGCGCGTTACCATACCTGGGGAGATTTTCTTGAGGGTACCGCGGAACTGCGCCGGAGCATAAACGCGGCGGACGCGCAAAGCTGCGGAAAATGGCTATTGCACTGCGAGGATTGCTGGTACTTTTTTCTGGCCTTTACCGCCCTGCTCCAGTGCAAAAAAGAGATACTCCTGAGCGCCAATGTAAGTCCCGCCTATATTAAAGAAATTCGCGGCGGTACGCCCGGCGGTACGCCCGGCGGCGCGCCTGACGGCGCGGCAATTCCTTTCCTTACCGATCTGATTTTTCCCGAAGGGGAAAGCCAGGAAAACATCTTCCACATTCCTTCACTGCTTAAAGCAACGCAAAAAACAGACAGGCCGGTAACGGACAAACCGGAAGAAGGGCCGCCGATTAACGCGGACGAAACATCCATCATTATGTATACATCGGGAAGCACCGGAAAACCCAAAATGGTACAACAGCGGCTGACGGAATTTGAAGCCGATAACCGCTTTATAATTTCCAAATGGGGTGATGAATTCCTGAAACGTAAAGTATGTTCCACCGTAAGCCAGCATCACATTTACGGCCTGCTGTATTCCATACTGCTGCCCTTTACCCTGGGAGTCCCTTTCAAAAGAAGACGGATAGAATTTCCTGAAGAAACAGAAAAACTTTCAGATACGGAGTACGTGATTATTACCGTGCCGGCTTTCCTCAAGCGGGCGGTGGAAATGGAACGCTCATCCGGCCTTAACTTACCATCGCCCTGGATATTCGCTTCCGGCGGGGTTCTCAGTTTTGAAACCGCCCAAAAAACCGGCGAAGTTTTCGGCTTCTGGCCGGTGGAAGTATACGGCAGCACGGAAACTTCCGGCATTGCCTGGAGGCAGTCGGCTAACGGTCCGGAATGGACAGTCTTTGACAACGCGCAGATCAGCCAAAACGGGGACGGCTGCCTTATTATCCGCTCGCCGTATATCAAAGACCCGGCAGGTCTTGAAACCGCCGACGTGGTTGAAATTCTGGAAGACGGGCGCTTCCTGCTCAAGGGGCGCGTTGACTCGGTGATTAAAATCGAGGAGAAACGCATTTCCTGCGCGGAAATGGAGAGCCGTATTCTCCAGTCCGGCTTTGCCGCCGACGTATGCGTGATCCCCCTGGAAGACAAACGCCAATACCTTGCCGCCGCGATAGTCTTTAACAACAAGGGAAAGGAACGTTTTAACGGTTTTGAGAAACATGAAATAAACACATTCTGGCGGGAATATCTTCTTCAGTATTTTGAAAACGTCGTCATTCCCAAAAAATGGCGTTACCCTGAAACCCTGCCCCTGGACACGCAGGGGAAGAAGAAGAAAGAAGATATTAAGCTTCTGTTTTCCGGTGAAGAGAAAACAGAAGAATTTTTTACCACGGAGGACTGCCGTTCAGAGAACGGCTTGGAGTTTCACGGAGAAAGAAAAGATTATCATATCAAAACTCTGTGTAACTCCGTGTACTCCGTGGTTAATTCTTCCTCCGAAGGTTTCGACGCGTTGGAAAAGGAAAAAGTTATTGAAAAAACCGATAATTCCGTCAGTCTGGAATTGGTTATTCCTGACAGCAGCCCGTATTTTGACGGTCATTTTCCCGAATTCCACCTTCTTCCGGCAGTAGCCCAGGTGGAATTGGTAATCCGTTTCGCGGCGCGGTATCTGGGAACTGATATTAAAATTTCAGAAATAAAGAGGGTAAAATTTACCAGCTTTATCCGGCCCGGCGCTCCCCTCCTCCTCAAACTGACCAAAAAAGAAAAAAACATTTCCTTTACTTTAAGTTCACCGGGAGGCGAAACTGTCTATTCTCTGGGGACAGTCATTACGGGGAATACATGAAACAGGGTTTTATTATCCCCGTGTACCGGCATGGCGCGTCGGCTTGTTCCCTGGCTGAACGCCTTGCGGCTTCAGGTCTGCCGGTTATCATGGTGGATGACGGGAACGATTCGGAAACCCAGGCCCTCCTTGCCAAATGCGCCGCCGGAACGCCGGGAGTTGCGCTGGTACGCCTGAACAAAAACAGCGGCAAGGGAGGGGCCGTTATCGGCGGCCTAAAAAAGGCGGCGGAACAGGGGCTGACCCATGCGCTGCAGATAGACGCCGACGGCCAGCATGACGACGGCAAAGCCACTTTCTTTCTCGCGGAGTCCGCCAAACATCCCGACATGATCATCTGCGGATACCCGGAATTTGACGCGGCCGCTCCCCGAAGCAGGGTGACCGGACGAAAAATTTCCAATTTCTGGGCCGCCGTGGTTACGCTTTCAACGGAACTCAGGGAGGTACTGTGCGGTTTCAGGGTATATCCGGTGAACGCCGCATTACGCATAACACGGAATTTTTTTTTGGACAAACGCATGGGCTTTGACCCGGAAATCATGGTGCGCCTGTACTGGAATAAGGTGTTCCCGGTATATTACCCCATAAAAGTCAGTTACCCCCGGGACGGGGTTTCCAATTTCCATATAGTCAGGGATAATATCCGCATAAGCTGGATGTTCAGCCGGCTGTTTGCGGGTATGCTTCTGCGGCTGCCGTTACTCGTCATCCGGAACATCAAACGCGGGAAAGAGAGACAATGAAAAAAAAGGAAGAAACGCCGCTGCACTGGTCTCAGCATAAAGAGAAAGCGGCGGGGTATTGGCATATAAAACTTATGCTGGTTTTATTCCGGCTGTTTCCGGTTATTATCCTGCGCGTTCTGGCGTTTCCGGTTGGTTTTTTTTATTTTCTTTTTTCAAAAAAAGGAAGAACCGAATCAAAACGTTTTTTGCGCAAAGCCGCCCCTTTGGTTACGCGGCATGGCATCGCGCGCAAATGCCGTTCCCCCTTTGGCCCCCTGCGGCATATTGTTTCCTTTTCCCTTACCCTGGTGGAAAAAATTGAAGCATGGGGAGGCAAGTTTCAATTTAAGCATATTCATTTTCATGATGATGACATAGACGAACTTGTTCAGGAACTGGAAAACGGGCAGGGAATTTTTATGATTACCTCTCATCTGGGGAATATTGAGCTGCTCAGGGGACTGGCAAGTTTCAACCGGACAAAGGTGTCGCGGAAAACGCCCATTACCGCCGTTATTGATATGAAGGTCAGCGAAAAATTTACCCGTATGCTGAAAGAATTGAATCCCCGGTCAAGCATGGACATTATCAACGCCGGTGAGATAGGCCCCCATACCGCGGCCCTGCTGGAAGATAAACTTGCCGCGGGCGAGATAGTAACGATTGCCGGCGACAGAACCGCCGCCGGCAGCCATGCCGCCAACGCCGGTGGGCACGGGAAAAACCTCATTATCCCCTTCCTGGGAGAGGACGCGCCTTTTTCACCGGGGATTTTTTATCTGGCCGCTTTGATGAAGGCGCCGATCTATTTTCTCTTTGCCCTGCGCCGCGGGGATCTGTCCGTACTGCCGGAATACGATATGTATGTACACAAAAGCCGGGTTTCCCTTGAATGTTCCCGCAAGGAACGCTTTAACCAAAGTTCCCTTCTTGCCCGATCTTTTGCCGCGCTGCTGGAAAACTACTGTAAAGAAACCCCTTTCCAATGGTATAATTTCTATGATTTCTGGTCAAAAGAGGCGTGATGATGAAATCCAAAGAAAACAATGGGCCGTACAATCTTTACGCGGAAGCGGAAATTAACGTTGAGTTTTTCGATCTCGACCCTATGCAGGTGGTATGGCACGGAAATTACATCAACTATTTTGAAGTCGGCCGCCGGGCGCTTCTGGAAAAAATCGGCTACAGTTATGACGAAATGAAAAAATCCGGGTTTGCCTTTCCGGTCGTTGAAGTTTCCGCAAAGTACCTGGAACCGCTCCAATTCAAAGACCGGGTACGGATAAAAGCTATTCTGACAGAATATGAGAACTGCCTCATGATAAAATATGAAATCCGCAATGCCCAAACCGGGATTCTTACCACCAAAGGATCCAGCACCCAGATGGCCTACGATATCAAAAACCATGAATCCTGCTTTGTGTGCCCGCAAATTTTAGCCGATAAAGTTGAAGCTCTTATAAAGGGAAAATAGCTTTTCTTCACCGTATACCATGTCCGCTTCCCTGCCGGAATCGGAAAAACGGGCGGCAAATGAACAGGATACATATTGGTACAAACCGTTGCTTGACAAATTGCTTAGTATCCAATAGAATCTTTCAAAAGGAAGGAAAGTGTCATTATGACCAAAACGATACAGCCCTGTTCATGGAAAACCACAGTATATGTAACAGACAAAGACTTGCGCATAAAAAAACCAGAAGAAGATAATATAAGCCTTCTGCTCACATTATCCAACAACCTTAATACCCTCCATGAAAATTTAAACAGCTTTAATTATATGGTTAAAAGATATGTAAACCTAAATAATAAACTGGTGCAAACTATATATTCGAATGGTAAGAAAGGAGAAAAGAAATGAAAATCAAAGTCAGATTGAGCATTATGATGATCGCCATTGTAGCGATCGTGTCGGGTGGCATTGCCATAATTCAATTGAATCAGGCAACCAATATAACCATGAATCTTGCCAAACAGAAAACCATGTATCTGGCGCGCCAGAGAGCCCAGTACTGGGACGGCAGGATAGGCGGCTATATTCAGGTGCTGCAAACGCTGTCAAATGAAATGAATTTCTATGAAAACATAGACCCGGCAACGCGGCGTACGGAATATGAAAATATGCTGAAATCTGTGTTTGAGGACATGCCCGACTTTGTCCGGATGTTTACCGTCTGGAAGCCGAACGCCGTTGACGGCATGGACGCGCGCAATATAGGCAGAGTAGGCTCTACCGAAACGGGACAGTTTGCTTATGCGCTGGGAAAGGAAACCGGAAAGATAGAACCCCAAACCAGCGCCGTTGTTAAAGAGGTAATGGAACATATTAACGGGCCAGACAAGATGACAGTCGGGATGAGCGACCCTGCCCCCTTTACCCTGGCGGGACAACAAATCCTCTGCGTCAGGCTTGTAGTCCCCATTATCAACAAGCGCATCAATGACGCGGTCGGAGCCGTAGGCTGTCAGTTGGATATTAACATGATGCAGCCCAGGATAGAGCAGACTATAAAGGATTTCGATGAAGTTTCCGCTATATCAATTTACACCAACACGGGGTTTGTTATGGCGAGTTACCGGCCGGATCGCATAGGAAAGAATATGGTCGACGCGGAAGTACAATTCGGCAGCTATATAAACCAGGCGTATGACGCCGTAAAAAACGCAAAGGAATTCGAATGTTTCAGTTACGCCCCCTCGCTGAGAGAAAATATACAAATAGCTATAGCTAATATTCCCATAGGGAGTTCCAAAACAAATTGGTCGGTAATGGTCGGATCGGTCGAGTCTTACATTTTGAAAGAAGTCAACGCGATGAGAAATTTTGTCATTATGTTGACGGCGATAGCCCTTATAGCGGCGGTGGTAATTATCTACTTTGTTCTGGGCAACACTACCGCCCCCATCGTCAAGGTAGCCGACACGCTCAAAGACATCTCGGAAGGCGAAGGCGACCTGACAAAGATCGTTCAAGTCCATTCCAAAGACGAGGTAGGCGATCTTGCTACTTACTTCAATAATACGATTAAAAAAATCAAAGACCTGGTGCTTACCATTAAAAAGCAGTCGCATGTGTTGTCGGATATCGGCAGCGAACTGTCCGCCAACATGACCGAAACCGCGGCGGCGATTAACGAAATTACCTCCAACATTCAGAGCATCAAGGGCCGTGTTATCAGCCAGAGCGCCAGCGTAACCCAGACCAACGCGACCATGGAACAGGTTATCACTAACATCGACAAACTCAACGGTCACGTGGAAAACCAGAGCAGAAATGTTTCGCAAGCGTCGTCGGCTATTGAGCAAATGGTGGCCAATATCAACTCGGTTACCAACACGCTGGTCAACAACGCCTCCAATGTAAGTACGTTAAAAGACGCCTCCGAAGTGGGCCGCGGCGGATTGCAGGAAGTGTCTGCTGACATTCAGGAAATAGCGCGCGAGTCCGAGGGCTTGCTGGAGATTAACTCGGTCATGGAAAACATCGCCAGCCAGACCAACCTGCTGTCGATGAACGCGGCGATTGAGGCGGCGCACGCGGGGGAAGCGGGCAAAGGCTTCGCCGTAGTCGCCGATGAAATCCGCAAACTGGCGGAGAGTTCCAGCGAACAATCCAAGACCATCGGTACGGTGTTGAAGAAGATAAAAGAATCAATCGACAAGATCACCAAATCCACCGAGAACGTGCTGACCAGATTCGAGGCGATTGAATCAAGCGTAAATACTGTTTCACAGCAGGAAGAAAACATCCGCAACGCGATGGAAGAGCAAGGACAGGGAAGCAAGCAAGTCCTGCAAAGCGTCAGCGGCTTAAATGACCTTACGCGGCAGGTAAAAAGCGGTTCGGAGGAAATGCTTCAGGGCAGCCAGGAAGTAATGAATGAGAGCCGGAATCTTGAAAAGGTAACGCAGGAAATAACGGGCGGCATGAACGAGATGGCGACCGGATCGGAGCAGATAAACCTGGCGGTAAACAATGTCAACGACATGACCCAAAAGAATCGTGAAGCCATTGACACTTTGATAAAGGAAGTCTCGCGCTTCAAGGTTGAATAATAAATCAGAGGAGCCTTTTCCAAAACTCGGTTAGTTTTGGAAAAGGCTGTCGTACCAAAACTCCGCGGTGAAATTTCTTCTGGGGTTACACAACGGTATCAATCACAAATTTTGTCTGTCTTCGTTATACATCGACAGTCCAGCGCTTCCTGAGAAAACCAGCGTATTTCCGGTTGTTCCATTTCTGTTCCTTTAACAGCGGTTGCCAGTATGTACCGTTCGCCGGCGTTACCTGTAAGTTCATACAGGTGAAATGAAATCTGTCCAAAAAGAATATTTACCACGGAGTTACACGGAGTTTCACGGAGGGAAAGCTGATTTTCGTACCAAGACTCCGTGTTCCTCCGTGGTTGATTCTTACTTATTACAAAAGACGGCGCGCCGGCCATGTCAAATACCGAAAGCCCCCGGAGTTTTAGAAAACATTCCTTGAGCGTCCATATCTGATAAAACCGTGTTACGTCAAAAACACCGCCGGATTCAATATAATTCCTTTCGGGGGCGGAAAAATAATTTTCCGCTATTGCCGGCGCTTTTGCGCGGGGCCGTACCAGTTCAACATCACAGCCGGTACGCAGATTCTTGCCGGCAACCAACGAAACCGCGGCCAGATTTCCTGAATGGGAAATGCTGAAATCCATGGCGCGATTCGGGAAAAAGGGCCGCCCCGCCGTATCTCTGGCTATATCGTCCCGCGCAAGGGGCCTGCCTTCAAACCGCGACAATATACGCCGCGCTTCGGCGCTTAATCGACGCGTACGGTCTGTTTTGGGCAGATTATTCAGATTATTTGACAAAATTGACAGGTTTAGGTAGTATGACATAGCGTTAAATTTTGGGTGTTTTTTTGAATAGTACAAAAACGGTCACAATTTTTTTCCTCTGCTGTTGTTCCCGCGCTTCAAAAACTTCCATCAGGGAAAACCCGCTTAACGCCTGCCTGACCGGCAGTTCACCCTACAGGTTGGTATCTTTTTCATCTCCGATGTTCCCCCCATCCCTGAAACCCGAATATATTGTAGCCGATTTTCAACTCTGTTTCTACGGCGCCCCCGCGCTTCGTCAGGCTCCGGAAGGTAATTTTAAGTGAAAAAAAGCGTATGGCTGTCGGCTCCGGGGCTTATATGCTGCGCCGGAACAAACAAACATGAATTGTATGACTCCTGCCTGAACGGTTATCAGGGTGGAATGGTAACGGTTGAAATGCAGGGCGGAAAATTTCCCGTTGGCCTCATTTCCGGAGAATTGCCCGAAGTTGATTTTCCGCCGGCGGTTCTTGAACCGCCGGCTTACGCGGGAGGAACCAAAATTATCCGTATTATTGACGCGGCGCTGGAACAGATACGGCCCGCTATGGAAAAAGCCGTTGCAAAATACGGCCCGGAAAAAATCGGAATTTGCCTCGGTTCCTGCGACAACGGTTCCGAAGGCTCCCTGCTGGCTCATAAGGCGCTGCTGACACAGGGCGCTTTTCCGGAAGATTACCGCCTCCGTTTTCAAAGCGCGTCATTTCCCGCGGAATTTATTGCCCGCAAATTCGGCCTTTCCGGTCCGGTGTTTACTGTTGCCACCGCCTGCGCTTCCGGCGCAAGCGCCATCATCCGCGGGGCCGAATTGATTAAAAGCGGTCTGTGCGGCGCGGTCATCGCCGGGGGCGCGGATATTGTTTCAGATACGGTCTTTGCGGGCTTCCACGCGCTGGAAGCGGTTTCTGACAGCCTCACCAACCCGTTCAGCAGGAACCGCAAGGGGATCAACCTCGGCGAAGGGGCGGCGTTTTTTCTCCTTGATTCAGAGCGGAATTCCGCGGTTGAACTTTTGGGCGCGGGGGAAAGCGCCGACGCCAATCACATGACCGCTCCCGAAGCGAACGGGGCCGGGCCGGCGCGGGCAATGAAAGCCGCGCTTGAAGACGCGGGGTTGAAAGCGGAACACATCGGCTACATCAACCTTCACGGTACGGGCACCGCGCTTAACGACCAAGCCGAAGGTTGTGCCATGAAAACGGTATTTAATCAGATGCCCCCGATAAGCTCTACCAAACCCATCACCGGCCATACTTTGGGCGCCGCGGGGGCTTTGGAAGCGGCAATCTGCTGGATGGTACTAACCGAACAAAAGGGCCTGCCGGTACATTGCTGGGACGGTATAATGGATGAAGAGATCCCCGTTTCTCCCGCCGGGGGAAACGGGCAACAAACGCCCTCAATATGTATGAGCAACAGCTTTGCCTTCGGCGGATGTAACGTCAGTTTAATTCTGGGAGGAAGATAACCGGTGATCGAAAGAGAAGAACTGCAAACCCTTATACCGCACCAGGGAAAAATGCTGCTCCTCAGCAGGGTTATCGAATATGATATTGAACATGGCATACGGGCGGAATATGATATTACCAGGAATTGTCTTTTTTATGATCCTGTTTTGGACGGCGTTCCCGCCTGGGCGGGTTTTGAGTGTATGGCCCAGGCAGTCTCCGTTCTATCGGGACTCAGAAGCCGGGAAAAGGGTGAAAGACCCAAACTCGGTTTTATTTTAAGCGTTCCGTCCATGCGGATAGAGATTCCGTTATTGAAACCCGGCAGTTCGGTAGAGGTTCACGTACAGGAAATTGATTGTACAGAGATGATTTATACTTTTGAAGGGACAGCTTTGGCGGAAGGCATAAAGGTAATGGAAGGAAAATTGATGGTTATGGAAGTCAGTGATGAACGATTCAAAATGCTCACCGGAGGAGAGTGGCCGAAGTGAACACAGAAAAAAAAGTTCTGGTAACCGGGGCAAGCAGGGGCATAGGCCGGGCCATTGCCCTCGCCGTATCCGACGCCGGGTATCAGCTAACGGCGCATTATCATAAGGGAAAGGAAGCCGCCGAATCCCTGCGGCAGGAAATTCTCCAAAAAGGCGGCAGCGTTGAATTGATTCAGTTTGATGTAAGTAACCGGGAAGAATGTCAGGAAAAACTGGATAAGTGGTCAGAAAAAAACGGGGCCTTTTGGGGAATTATCAGCAACGCGGGGATTTCCGCCGATGATTCCTTTCCGGGTATGAGCGGGGAATACTGGGACAAGGTTCTTCGCACTGATCTTGACAGTTTCTATAATGTGATTCATCCCCTCATAATGCCGGTCTGCCGCAAAAAGCAGGGCCGTATCATTACCATTTCTTCGGTATCGGGGATCACGGGAAACCGGGGGCAGGTAAATTACAGCGCCGCCAAGGCGGGCATTATCGGGGCGACCAAAGCCCTGGCAGTGGAACTTGCCAGCCGTTCCATAACGGTCAACTGCATCGCGCCGGGAATTATTGAGACAGAAATGATCCGCGATATGCCGCTGGACAGGGTGCTTCCGGCTATACCTATGGGCCGTACCGGAAAACCGGAAGAAGTAGCGGCTTTGGCGGTGTTTCTCCTTTCCGAACCGGCTTCGTATATAACGCGGCAGGTAATTTCAGTTAATGGGGGAATGGTGTGAAACGATGTTTCACCTTCAATATTATTGGAGGTATCCAAGAAGCAAGAATTAACCACGGAGGGCACGGAGTACCACGGAGTTTTAATACGAAAATCATCTATTCCTCCGTGAAACTCCAAGCTGTCCTTTGGACAGCAGTACTCCGTGGTAAAAAATCTTCTGGACAACTCCTAAAAAGAGGTTAGTGTGAGAAAACGAGTAGTTATAACCGGCGGGTCAATAGTCAGCGCGTTGGGCTGCGAGTGGCCCGAAATATTGGCGAAACTCAAAGCGGGAAAGAACTGCGTCCGCCGCATGGATGATTGGGACAGATATGCCCGCATGAATACCAGGCTTGCCGCTCCGGTGGATCTTACCCTGCCCGATTATCCCCGCAAAAGAACCCGCGGTCTGGGCAGGGTCGCCCTGCTTGCCCTGGTTTCCACAGACAGGGCGCTCGCGCACGCCGGCATAAACGCCGACGATCCCGAACTGAAAAACGGACGCTGCGGCGTCGCCTACGGTTCCTCAATGGGCAGCGTTGATTCACTCATGGACTTCTACAGTATGCTTGTTATGGATGATCTTTCCAAAATAAGCGCCACCACTTATATCAAGGCAATGCCCCAGACCTGCGCCGCTAATATCGGCGTATTGTTCGGCCTGACCGGAAGAATCATTACCACTAACACAGCCTGCACATCAAGCAGTCAGGCTATCGGTTTCGCCTACGAGACCATACGGCAGGGCATTCAGGACCTTATGCTGGCGGGCGGCGCTGAAGAATTAAGCCCCGCGGACTCCGCGGTTTTTGACACCCTCTTTGCCGCAAGTTCCAAAAATGACACTCCCGAAAAAACCCCCTCCGCTTACGATAAAAACCGCGACGGCCTGGTTGTCGGCGAAGGGGCGGGAACCCTGATTTTGGAAGAATACGAACACGCCGTCAAACGCGGGGCAAAAATAATTGCCGAAATTGTCGGGTTTGGAACCAACACCGACGGCACTCACATTACCCAGCCGAACCGCAGCACTATGGGCATTGCCATGAAACTGGCTTTGGAAGACGCTCAACTGGACCCGGCCTCCATCGTTTATGTGAATACCCACGGAACCGCCACCGACGCGGGCGATGTGGCGGAAAGCTGGGCCACCGCGGATGTCTTTCAAAGGCCCATTCCGGCAAGCACCCTCAAGAATTACATAGGCCACACGTTGGGAGCCTGCGGCGTTATTGAGGCGTGGATTGCGATTAACATGATGAAAGAAAAATGGTTCTGCCCCAACCTTAACCTTGATGAACTTGATCCCCGCTGCGGGCCGCTGGATTATATCACCGGAAACGGACGGGAGATTGACGGTGAATATATCATGTCCAATAATTTTGCTTTTGGAGGAATCAATACATCTCTTATTTTCAGGAACCTGCCGTGAATGAAGAAACATTTGACATTGGTAAAAACCATCTTGATATTGAAACCCTCGTCGCGGCGGCAAAACAAAAAATAAAGGTGCGGCTGTGCCGCGGCGCCGCGTTTGAGGCAAAGATCGAAAAGGGCGCGGTTCTTCTTGATCAGGCACTGGCGCGGCACAACGGAATCTACGGCGTTACCACCGGTTACGGCGATTCCTGCGCCGAAACCGTCAAACCGGAACAATACCGGGAACTGCCGGTTAATTTGACGCGGTTCCATGGCTGCGGCATGGGTGATTATTTTGACGATGAAACGGTCAGGGCGTTGATGATCGTCAGACTCAATACCCTGGCTCAGGGCTATTCCGGCGTCAGCATGGAACTGCTGCGTTATATTGAATTTTTTATCGAGCATGACATTCTGCCCCTTGTTCCGCAGGAAGGCTCCGTCGGCGCTTCCGGCGACCTCACCCCCCTTTCATATTTTGCCGGCGCGCTCATCGGTGAGCGGCAAGTTCGTTACCAGGGCAAAGTTCGTTCTTCCGCCGATGTAATCGCGGAACTGGGCAAGGTTCCCTATCAATTCCGTCCCAAAGAAGCCATCGCCATAATGAACGGAACCGCGGCAATGAACGCGGTTGCCGCTCTCGCTTTTTCCGGGGCGGAATATCTTGCTGACATTGCATGTCGTATAACAGCCATGAATTCCATCGCCCTTAAAGGCAACGCTTACCATTTTAACAAGCGGCTTTTCGAGTTGAAGCCCCACGCGGGACAGGCCTTAGCCGCGGAAAAAATACGGATAAGCCTGCCTGAGGAAAATCAGGGCGCGCTTGCAGCCCCGGCCCGGATTCAGGATATGTATTCAATTCGCTGCGCTCCCCATGTGATCGGTTTGTTCTACGATACGCGCGATACCCTGCGTAATTTTATCGAGACCGAGATGAACAGCGCCAACGATAATCCCCTCATTGATCCTGAAACCCAATCGGTGTACCACGGCGGGCATTTCTACGGCGGCCATATTTGTTTCGCCATGGATTCATTGAAAAACATCATCGCCAATATAGCGGATCTTTTGGACAGACAGCTTGCCCTGCTGGTGGACACCAAGTACAACCGCGGGCTTCCCCCGAACCTCACCGGAACACGCGGTTCCATTGCCTGCAATCACGGATTCAAGGCTGTGCAGATTGCCGCTTCCGCCTGGACCGCCGAAGCCCTGAAAAACACGATGCCCGCCAGCGTATTCTCCCGTTCCACCGAATGTCATAACCAGGACAAGGTCAGCATGGGGACTATCGCCGCCCGCGACTGCGCGCGGGTCAACAAACTCACCGCGCAGGTATGCGCCGCCCTGCTGTTAGCCGCTTTTCAGGCCGTCGATCTGCGGCTGAAAAAAGGCGAACTTAAACCCGGCGACCTGGGACAGACGGAAAAAACGTATAACGAAATCGCCGCTTTTTTCAAACCGCTGGAAGACGACCGCCCGCTGGAAGACGACCTGCGCGCAACACTGAAATTGATAGAGGAACGGCATTTCTGCCTGCGCCCATGAAACTGAAACTCATCTACCCCCGGTGGAACAAACTGCCGGGACAGACGACGTTTAATCTGCCTCCCCACGGACCGGTGGTGTTCGCCGCCGCCCTGCCCGATTATGTCGATATAACTTTTACCGATGAAAATGTCCGGAGCCTTGACTTTGATGAGGACTGCGATCTCGTGGCGATCTCCATGATGCTCAGTACCCAGATAAAGCGGGGCTGGGCTATCGCGGATGAATACCGCCTGAGGGGCAAGCAGGTTATCTTCGGCGGCATTGCCGCCATGCTCCACGCCGAGGAAACCATAGCGCACGCGGATTCGGTTTTTTTGGGCGAGGCGGAAACCCGCATGGAGCAGGTTATTGCCGACTGGAAAGAGGGCCGCTTGCAAAAGGTGTACAATTTTATGCCCCAACAGCCGCCGGCTGAATCAATAGGGCAAGCCCGGCGGGATTTGTACCAACGGGAGTTATACAACCACAAAGGCGTTCAAATGGTAGACCTGTTTCACGCGTCCCGCGGCTGCCGTTTTAGCTGTTACCCCTGCGCGGTTTCCTATCTGGGGGGCCGCTCATTCCGTCCCCGCCCCCTGGACAGGGTAATTGAGGAACTGGCGGGCATTGATAACAACCGGCTCTTTATCGTGGACAACTCGCTGGCACAGGACAAACAATGGGAAATGGAACTGTTCCGCGAGATGATTCCCCTCAAAAAAAAGTGGATCAGCCACACTATCGAAGACGACCCGGAAGTGCTGGAACTCGCCGCGCGCGCCGGGGCTTGGTATGTGTATCAGGCTATTTATGACACATCGGATTATATAAAAGAACGGGTTAAGCGTTACCACGACCACGGCATCGGCGTAGAGGGTACGATCCTTTTGGGACTGGACAACCAAACCGAAGACGACATCAAGCGGCTCATTGATTTTCTTTTACAGATTCAGCTTGATTTGGCGGAGTTTACCGTGCTGACCCCTTTTCCCCATACCAAAGCCTGGGATGACCTGAACCGGCAGGGGCGTATTTTTGACCACGACTGGGATCATTTTAACGCGGGGCAGGTGGTCTTTACCCCGAAACACATGAGCGCCGAACGCCTGCAGGAACTGTACGATGACGCGTGGAAAACCTTTTATCAGGATGAGTCTCAGGAAGAAAAAATGTTTCACCTGCTGTACACCGTAGTCAGCCGCGAGATGGACGACGGAACTTACCGCCCCCGCAACCGGCGGCTTATTCATAAATCATTCGGAAGGGATGTACGTTAGTCATGCAGGTACCGGAAACATACTACGATGAGATTTTCGATTTTAAGGGACAATGGGATATGCCTTCCCGCTGCGGCCTAAAAATTATTCAGGGTGAAAAAATTATTGCTATCGTTACTGAACTTTATCAGGATAACCCGGGAACCTCGGTTACCGCCGCGGGAAAAAATCTGGCGGAGCAGATTTGCCGGAACAAAGGCCTGAACCTCAATGAGATCATGTACCTTGAATGCAATCCCAATACCGGCTCAAAACTTTCATTTTACGATGAGGAATTTTTTGAGGTGGATTTTTCAGGCGAACCATGTTACCGGCAGCTCAACATTGATGAAATCAGGAGATTATTGGAGGTATCCAATAAGTAAGAATATAACCTACAGTTGATTAAATATTGACTAATTGGCGTTTTTTTATCAATTACCGATTATCGTTAAAATATCAGAACCGTTCAAAATAAACCCCCTATCCAGAAGAACAGATATTATTTCCTCCACGGCGTCGGGAATCCATGAGCGGTCAAAAACACCACGGGGATTTTTCGCAAGCTGTGTTTTTGTCAGAACATGGGAATCCCGCGCGTCATGGAGCATAATAATTCCCCCGCCCTGCTTTTCAACTTTTCTGATAATTTTCATTACAACCTTACGCCGTTGTGTTCCGGCAATAACCGCGTCATACGCTCTGGCCGTGATGGGAAGCATTCTATAACCTTCATCGCGCATGATTTTTTCATGCGCGGGGCGGTAAAAACCCCCGTGGGGCCGGTACAGCATGGGATACATTTCCTGTCCCAGAACCGCGGAAATCGCCGCCCCTCCCTGTATCAGGTTATTACGAAATTCATCCTCATTCATTCTGATGGCCCATTTGTCGAAATACCCGTGATTGACAATACAGTGCCCTTCATCGTGTATACGCCTGACCAGATCGGGATAACACTCCGCGTTTTCACCTAACAGACAAAATATGGCTTTAATTTGATATTTTTCAAACACGTCCAGCAGCCGGGCCGTACTATCCCCCTGGGCGTTGGGCCCGTCATCAAAGCTGAAGTAAACTACGGAAGGGGGAACGTTGAGTTCTGTCCGGTTGTGATTTATAGTCTTGCAGGAAGAGAAAAGAAGCGGGAGGAGGAGCAGAGTGAATTTATTTCTCATCATTTTTCTTCTGCGGCATTTATAATCACGGCGTCTTTTGACGGAAACAGGAAAGCCGCCATTTCCCTGGTCAGCGCCCGTACCGCCCTGGGCATGGGCAGGTTCCGGTATTTTTCAGGATCAATTTCAGGCCTCATGCTGATACTATATACATAACGCTCCCGTGAATTAAAACCGGTCCAGGGATCTTTTTTGCCCAGACCGTATTTATCAGTACCGCCTATACACACCGGTACAACATTACAGCCGGAAGCCATAGCAATGCGGGCGGCCCCCCTTCTGAGAATTATTTTACCGGACCGGGGGGTTCTGGTTCCTTCCGGAAAAATAATGAGGCAATTTCCCTGCCTTAAAGATTCATTACAGGCCTGAGTAAGACCGTCAAAACCAAGGGAATTGAGTATATATATCTGGCGTACCACTCCCTTTACAATAACATTACGGTTCAGGCGAGTATTCACAATACAGTCGGCGTTGGGGATAAGGGAAAGCAGCATAGTCACGTCAAGAAGGGACGGATGATTGGCAACGACGATCTTTGACGAAAGATGCCGGTAGCTTTCCCGGTTATCGGGTTCTATGTCTACAACTCTCAATAAGTGCATGAACGAAACAAAACCTCTCATGGAAAATGAAACAAAACGCCTTCCGTATTTTTGAAACCGTTCCCGTGGATGAAGAAGCAGACGCATGGCCGGAAAAACGGTTATCACCAAAATCACCGACATCAGTCCAAACGCAAAGAACGAAATCCATTTTGCCAGCACCCGGTACGCATAGAGAGGCTTGTTTAATACCGGAAGCGTTTCAGGAGGAAGCATAGAGTTGTCCGCATAGCAGAAGCCGCCTGAGAAAATCAAGCGGGCCGCCTTCCTCCTTGAATGAGGAAAGGGGAATGGAAGAAGATTGAGGAGCCCGTGTTAACAGAAGGGCAAAGGCCAGGGCGGGAAGGCCTTCATTACAATAACGCCCGTATTCCGGCGGCGCTTCCTCATCAGCATACACAAAAATAAGTTCCTCCGTGTCTGAAAGAAGCGCCGCTTCCGCCGCCGCAAGAGCGGCGGCAAAAGAATTGTTTCCCGGATAGAGCGCCGAGTATCCTCCCTTGAGTCCCAGCGCAATGGAAGCCAGCGCCGCCGGGGCGTTAAAAACCGAAAGCGAAAAAGCCGCGGGCATCAGGGTTTTTTCTTCTATCAACATCTTGTTAATCTGATACTGCCGAACAAGCTCGCCCCGGAATGAGACAAACAACATTTTAGTGTTTTCTTCCACAGGCAGCAGGTCATGGACAACCTGTACGGTCATTCTGGAAATTTGACTCAAACGGCGGCGGAACAGGGAATCGGTAAAGGCTATCTCCGGACCCTTCGCGCCGGACGCTATTTCCCGCCTGCCCTGCGCCCACTCATTCCATTCGCCGGAATTCCCTATTCCGGGAGCCCATGCCGCAAGACGGGTAATGTACGGTCCGCCGCTCATGGCTTGCTCCGGCAGCACAACAGCGAATAATCGTTGGAACCCAGATTATGCCGCGCGTCAACAATGTCAAAGCCCGCCCTCTCTATTGCCCCCGCAAGTTCCCCATAGCGGTACATCTTGCTGTTGCCGTTGGCTATGCAGGTAAAATAGAGGGATGTAGCCTGAAGCGCATAGGACGCGGCCTCAAAACGCTGTTTGTCCCAAAAGGGTTCCAGAATATACACATTCGCGGCGGGCCCCGCCGCCTGGCGCACCTTGTTCATGACCCGGGTAACTTCATCAAGGGAAAAACAATCCAAAAATTGGCTCATCCAGATTATGTCCGCGCCGGCGGGAATGGCCGCTTCGGTATCCAGGACATTGCAGGCTATGGTTTTGATCCTGTCTGAAAAACCGGCCTGCGCGATTTTCTGCTGCGCCGCCTGAGTCTGCCCCGGCAGGTCTACAATGGTTACCTCCACCTGGGGATTATAGCGGCAGCAGCAAATGGCCCACTTGGCGGTATTTCCGCCGATGTCGATAATTTTCCGCGGATTATGGGAAAATACAATGGGAAGGGCTTCTTCAAAACCTATATCGGAATAAAAATGATCAAAGGCGAACCAGCTTTCTTTTACCTTTTCCGGCAAAACCGCAAGAAGCTCATAAATGGTTTTCCCTTCGCGGCCAAAGACCTCAAGCCCCAAAGGCTTTCCGGCCTCTACTGAACGTTTTAGTTCAAAGGCCCCCTTATAACACACGTCATTGACAAAGTTGAAATTCACCCTGGTCATGTCGTCTTCCAGCAGGAACCAGCCGGTTTTTCCCAGAACAAAGCGGATTTCTCCGCCCTTATCGGGCGAGGTTCCCGGAAGTATCTTGACCAAATTCATGCCTAAAGCGATCTCCAGGAGCGTCTGCGCGCCATACCGGGAAATTCCCGTCTGCTCCGCCGCCTTTTCAATACTGATCCCCTGTTCGCCGGAATCGGAAACAGCCTTGAGCAGCCCCAATTCAAGAAGAGCCTTTACCGCCTGAAACGTAAGGGGGGCAAAGGCAATTTTCTGGGCTTCAAATTTAGCGTCTATGGCTCTGATGGTATCTTTTGTATAATCCTTTGGCGTATTTTTGGACATAATCTTTATTTTACGCAGTATAGCAATAATGTATCCCTCTGTCAAACAAACCGGTATGCCATATGCTCAATTAAGAAAATTTAACCACGGAGTACACGGAGTATCACGGAGTTTTGATACGAAAATCTTCTTTTCCTCCGTGTAACTCCGTGTCCTCCGTGGTGAAAATTCTTCTTTACTCTCTCACCCCGCAGCGCCCCCTCCGACCGCCTTGTATCAGCATAGGATAACAGCACGTATATTTTTTTCTTGACAATCCGGCTATATCGGGGCATCATTAGTGAAAACGCCTAAAAAGGAGCCCTCTGTGAGCCATACGACAGACCAGATACGAAATGTTACTATCGCCGGACACGGACAAACCGGAAAAACGACCCTGTTTGAACATGTGCTGTTTGCCGGAGGGGTGATTCCTCGCGCGGAAACGGTGGAATCCGGTAAAACTACCGGTGACTCCAGCCCTGAGGAGATTGAACGGAAAATTTCGATACACGCCGCTATGGGCCATGTGGAGCGAAACGGGATAAAAATCAACTTTTTTGACACTCCCGGTTCATCGGACTTTACCGGGGACGTGATTTTGAGTTTCAGGGCTTCGGAATTGGCCCTTCTTATGGTAGACGGCCGCGCCGGCGTACAGATTGAGACCGTTAAACTGTGGAGAAACCTGGACGACCGTAAAAAACCACGGGGCGTTTTTATTGCCAAACTGGACAACGACCAGGCCGATTTTAACAAAACCCTTGCCGATATAAAAGAAAAATTCAAGATTGAGCCGACGCCGATAACGCTGCCGATGGGTTCGGGCGGTTCATTCAAGGGCGTTATTGACGTCCTGCATGAAAAGGCGTATTTCGCTTCCGCCGACGCGGTTGAAAAAGAAGGCCCCATCCCCGATGAATACAAAGGCGCGGTGGCGGCGGCGCGGGAAAAGCTGATTGAGGCGGCCGCCGAGGGCGACGACACCCTCATGGAACATTACATCGACAAAGGCTCCCTTTCGCCGGAAGAAATGAAAAAGGGGCTGATTGAGGCTTTGGCGGAGAACAAGTACATTCCCGCCTTTGCCGGCGCCGCGCTGAAAAATTCCGGCATAGTGCCGCTCATTGACTTCATCGCCGATGTGGGCCCCAATCCCCGGACGGCGAAAGACACCGTGCTGAATGCGGAAAATAAGGAAACCGAAGTCCCCCTAGACCCGGACAAGCCCTTCTCGGCGCTGGTCATTAAAACCACCTATGATCAATTCTCCGGCAAACTTTCCTGGGTCAAGGTCATTTCAGGCAAACTGGCGGCGGATACCGAAGCCTATAATGTTTCAGAAAATAAAAAAGAGCGCGTCGGCAAAATCTACACCTGTCAGGGCAAAAAGCTGGAAGAGGCGCGGGAATTCTTTGCCGGTGACATCGGCATTATCACCAAGTCCGCCACACTGAAAACCAACGATACCTTAGCCGCGGCGGACAACAGCCTTAACTTTGCCCATCTGCGCCTGCCGGAACCGGTACACTCGGTGGCGGTTAACGCGGTCGCCAAAAAAGACGATGACAAACTGGGCGAATTCCTGGTACGCGCCGCGGAAGAAGACAAAACCTTCCGTTATAATTTTAACGGCGAAACCAAAGAGACGGTTATCTCCGGCATGGGCGAACTGCAAATCAACATCATTCTGGATAAAATTAAAACCAATCAAAAAATTGAGATTGAAACCCATATTCCCAAAGTCGCCTACCGCGAAACCATCACCAAAAAAGCCGGCGCCGAATACACCCACAAAAAGCAGACCGGCGGCCACGGCCAGTACGGCAAGGTGCTGCTGGAAATCGCCCCCCTGCCCCGCGGCGAAAATTATCAGTTTATCAACGCGATTTTTGGCGGGGCAATCCCGAAGAACTACATTCCCGGCGTAGAAAAGGGTGTGCTGGAAGGCATGGCGCACGGCACTATGGCGAGTTATCCCGTTGTGGACGTTGAGGTAAAAGTGGTGGACGGCAAATACCACCCGGTCGATTCTTCGGAACTTTCGTTCAAACTGGCGGCGCGTAACGCTTTCCGCGACGCCATGCGCCAGGCCAACCCTACCCTGCTGGAACCGGTTATGAACCTGACGGTTTTTGTGGAAGAAAAATACCTCGGCGACGTGATGAGCGACCTGTCCGGCAAGCGGGGAAAAATACTCGGTCAGGATTCGGCGGGCGGCATCGCGGAAATACGCGCCGAAGTTCCCCAGGCGGAACTTTTGCGTTATTCGATAGACCTGCGCTCAATTACATCGGGAACCGGCTCATTTGCCGTGGCCTTTGACCACTACGCGCCGATTTCAGGCCGCATTGCCGATGATGTTATTAAAGCGCGGGAGTCCTTCAAGATTCAGGAAGCTGACGAGTAAAAGGCAGCAGCGTTTACTTTTAATCCTCATTCTTTATTGGAAAAACGGAGTCGCACAGACCTTGAGTAATACTACTTCTGAGGCTAGTTCTGTATACGTTTCCGGCGCTGATGTTTATGTGGCAGGAAATTATAGTAACGCTGCTAAATTCTGGAAAAATGGCGTCATGCAAACCTTAAGCACTACTAATAATTCAAGAGCGCGATCCATTTTTGTAGTGCCTAAGTAACGCAAAGGCAGTGCCGCCAGAAAATTGGCGGCACTGTATATGTTTGGCGCAATAGGCCGGCAAAGGGAGGGCGGCGGGGGCGGCAAAACATTTGGAATTCCCCGCCGGAGGAGACCAGGGAGTGAAATTTAAATTGGGGCTGGAATAAAAGCAGACCGGCACGAGGAACATGACTATTACGCATATTTTTGAAGTTACGCTACGATTTGAAAGAGAAAAAAAGGCCGGTCTGGGGCTCCGCAGGCGGACTCCACAAGCGTTTTGCCGCCCCCGCTGCCCTCCCTTTGCCGGATTATGGCAGAGGAGGCTGCTCCGGACTTTATTTACAGTCATTTTTTAGCGAGCGTGCCGCGGATTCAGTCACCGCAATGTTGTGTATGACACATATCATTTATCTTCTTTTCACAAAACTCAAGAATTTTTGCCGCATAATCAATAGCTTGTCCGGTAATGCTGTCATCAACAGCTAATTCATTAGCCATTCTTTTGCCAAATCAAGCGTGGTCATAGAGAACAATTCCTTTTTGGGCAATAGTTTTTTCAATAGTTGGTAATTTGCTTCTTACTTCAAAACGGCTTTTATAATTTGCAAGAACATCAACAGCCTTATAATTCGGATTCTGAGCCAAGCCACGGTATATATTTTGTAAAACAAGAATAGGTTTTTCTGTACCGTCCTTAAGAATAACAAAGACGTCATAATCACTGCCTTCTTTGGGCATCCCATAGGCATAGGAACCGAAGAGGATGATTTTTTCACAATCTTTACCCACAGTTTTCAAGATGCTGTCTTTTATTGCGAGTATTTCATCGTTTATCATACCAGTTAAGTATAGTCCAAAATCCTATTTAATAAAAGCAGGTTACGCATTGATGTCAGTCACTTTTTGGGGAAATCACAGGTAAATGTGGAAAAATTGACCGTTACCTTTTAAGTCATCCTAATTCGCTCATTGCCTTCCCCATGCCTACTTTGCTATACTGAAGCAACTTCAGGAGGCTTTATGGAGCATTTTACCCCGCAAAAAGTGGGCAAGTACCTCAATCCGGCAGTGCTTACTTTGGCGGTGTTGGGGATAATTCTGGTGATATTGCTGGGAACCAGCATCTATATCGTTGATCAAACCGAGGAGGCGGTCATAACCCGCTTTGGGCGGTACATTGCCACCAAGGGGCCGGGCCTGCATTTTAAGCTGCCCTTTGGCGTTGACCGGAACTATACAGTGAATGTTAAGACCGTGCAAACCCAGGAGTTTGGTTTCCGTTCCGTAAGAAGCGGACAAAGTCAACTCTATCAGAACAAGGCGTCTTTTCCGGTAAGCCAATACGCGTCTCAGACCAGCGAGTCAACCATGCTTACCGGCGATCTCAATATTATTGATGTGGAATGGATTATTCAGTACCGGATTGTCGATCCGCGGGCATGGACTTTCAATGTGAACGAGCGTATAGCGACGATTCGGGATGTGTCCCGTTCGGCGATTAATATGCTGGTAGGCGACCGCGCGATCATGGACATTATGGGGCCGGAACGGACCGCCATTGAAGCGGCGGGAGCGGAATTTATGAACGAGACCTTTCGCGGTTACGGGCTGGGAATCAACGTGATAGCGGTCAAACTGCAAAACATCGACCCGCCGGCGGGCGTACAGCAGGCTTTTGACGATGTGAACAAGGCGATTCAGGACATGAACCGGCTGATCAACGAAGGCCAGCAGGTGTATAACGAGGAGATTCCCAAAACCACCGGCGAAGCGGAAAAGATGATACAGATAGCGAAGGGTTACGCCACCGAGCGGGTGAACCGGGCAAAGGGCGATGTCGCCCGTTTTAATTCAGTGTACGATGAATACCGCCGCTCCCCGGAGGTCACCCGGCAGCGGCTCTACTATGAAATGGTTGAGGAAGTGTTCAAGGGCGAGGAGGGTACGGTGATTATCGACCGTAACTTAAAAAATTTCCTGCCCATGATGAACCTTGGGATCGCGGCACAGGGCGCGGCGCAGCGGCAGGGAGGAGTCCGATAATGAAAAAAATACTTTCTACTGTTATTGTTATTTTTGTTGTCTTTATCGGCGTAGTGGTAGCCGGACCCTTTTATGTTATTAACGAAGGCGAGCAGGCGGTTATTGTGCAGATGGGGCGGCTGATAGGCGTTATCACCAATGCCGGCCTGCACATGAAAGTTCCCTTTATTGATGAAGTGGTCCGTTATCCCAAACGGATTATGGCATGGGACGGCGAAGCCAAGAGTATGCCCACCCGCGAAAAACAGTACATCTTCGTAGACATAACCGCCCGCTGGCGCATTGCCGATCCTCAAAAATTTTACGAGTCCATTTCCACCATTGACGCGGCATATTCCAAACTTGCCGAGGTTATTGATTCCGAGGTGCGGACGGTCGTGGCGGAAAACTATCTGCGGGAATCGGTGCGGAATTCAAACATCTTGCTGGAACAGAAAACAAACGCCGATCCCCTGGGTTTGGGGGACAATATAGACCTCGATATTATCTCTTCTTTGATACAACCCGATTCGGATCACGAGCCGATTCTCCGGGGCCGCCGCCAGCTTGCCGAAGAGATACTTGCCCGTTCACGGCGCATGGTTCCCGAATACGGCATTGAATTGATTGACGTGGTAACGCGGCAGATACGTTATTCCGATGAGCTGACCCAAAGCGTCTATGCCCGCATGATAAAGGAACGGAATCAGATAGCGCAGGCTTTCCGTTCCAAGGGCGAAGGCCGCAAGGCCGAATGGCTGGGTAAAATGGACAACGAGAAACGTTCCATACTTTCAGCCGCGTATAACCAGTCCGAGACCATCCGGGGAACGGCGGACGCGGAAGCGGCGCGGACTTACGCCGACGCTTACAACCGCGACCGGAGTTTCTTTGACTTTTGGCGCGCGGTGGAATCGTACCGCGGCACCCTGCCGAAGTTCGAGAAAACCCTCTCGACCGATATGGAATACTTCCGTTACCTGTACTCTCCGCGATGATTATTGAGACAGACGGCCGCAGAGTACTGGGGTTTGACACCGGTCTTGATTCCCGCGCCTTTGCCCAGGCAAAACTGGCCCAGCTTATCACCGAACCGGGCCTCATTGTCCGCCCCGCGGAGGCGGGCGCCGGCCGCATTGAGTTGTGGAAAGCGTCCGGCGTACTTGAAAGAAGCGATTCCGGCGGCAAGCCAACCATGGTGGTCTGGGGGCCGCTCTTTGAAGGCGGCCGCCTCGACCTGCTGCTCAATGAAAGTAAAGAACAGGACAAAGTTCTGGCGGCGATTTGCGCCTGGATTCAGGCAATGCTGGCGTTAGGCGAAGGCACCGCCGTACCGCCCTGGCCCGGCGCGGCGATAATCGCGCAGGAAGACGCCGCTGCAAGCGCCGCCGTAGGCGCGCCCTCCCCCGCTGTTTTTTTTGCGCCGCCCGGACTGGCCCGGCGCTGCATAATCGCCGCCGCTGAATCCTGTGTTCACCCCGGCCTCGACGGCATGAACGGCGCCGCTTTCACCGCGGCGGCAATGCTGTACCGGCTCTTTGCCGGAACGCCGCCTTTCTCCATGACTGACGAATCCCTCCTTCACCAAGATATGCGGGAAGGTAATTTCCTGCCGGTACGCTTTGCCGTTCCCGGCCTGGACCCGCGGCTGAACGCCCTTATTCAGGAAGCCCTTGAGCCGCCTCACGGTAACGGAGAACGGCTCCTGAACGAGATTCTTGCGCTTGTGCGGCCGGACGGGCAGACCGTTCCGGCGGCTTCGCTGGTTCAACCCCTTGCGGAAGAAAACCGGGCGTTATTGGAAAAAGAAAAAATCCTGTTTCAAAAAAGAAAAAACGCCTCGGTCAGAACCAGGCGTTTTGTTATGCGTAATACTGCCGTTCTGGCGGGCTGCTTTGCGGCGCTTGTCGCGGCCGTCCTTATTACCGCCAGCATAGTCCAGAACCGGTCCCGCCTGCCCAGTACGGCGGGTATGGAACCGGCCCAGGTTATTGAAAGTTACTACAACGCCTTTGGTGAACTGGATCATCAAATGATGGAAGCCTGTGTAACCAACGGCGCGGGAAAAGACGATATTAACTCGGTCATCAATCTTTTTGTAATCAACAAGACCAGGCAGGTCTATGAAAATAAATTCACGTCCCTCATTATTTCCGCCCGTGAATGGAGGCAGGGGGCTGAAATGGATACTGACGCGCAGGTTTTCGGCGTTACCGATCTGCAGATCTCGATCAACAAAGAACAGGCGGAAGAGGCAGAGTACCGCGCTGATTATATATTATGGGTACCCGTTCAATTAAGCGGCGATCCGGAAATGGAATCCGCCGAAACCAACCTTCCCCGCCCGTATCATCGTACCGATATAATTACCCTTGTCCGTAAAAAGGATAAACGCGGATACAGCTGGCGCATTGCCGCGATTCAAAGGTAACCGGCAGTATAGGTGAAATTCCCTATAGCGCCTGAAACCGGGCATGGCCTCTTTGCGGCATATTGCAAATTATGGAAATTTTTTATAATCTAAGGGGAGACCAATATGGAACTGCAAATTAAGAGGCATGATATAAGCTTCTCTTTGGATTTTAACCGCAAGGGGATAATTTCAAGCCGGCCGCTTACCGAATACCTTCAATATCTCAATATCCTGCCGGAAGACTTAAAAGCCCTGTCCAACAAGCAAATCCTGCTGATCGGAGGCGGAATGTCGCCGGTGCGGAGTTGGCTTGAAGCGGTCAAGATTAACGCTGTGGTGACCAACCTTGATTTCTTTTATGACGCCAATGAAGCCGTTGCGCACAATCATATAAGCGAGGATTTCTACAAATGGGAAGCGCCGCCAAACGCTTACAACGAAATATGGGCTTTACATTCCCTGCCTCTTTACGCGCTTTCCCTTGTTGAAGTGGAATTGTTTTTTGCCAAATCTTTGCTTATGCTGGCGCCCGGCGGGAATTTGCGCGTTTACCCCATAAGCGACGGCAACATTGACGCAATCTTCAATACCAGACACTTCTACGGTCAGGCGGAAAGAGCCAGGGATTCCCATAAAACCATGATGGAGATGGGAAAAATCGGTTTTTCAACAAGAACCTTCAGAAATGATCTTGTGTCCATCATGGATCAGATGGAAGCCGCCAAGGGAACGGACAGCCCTTACGGATGGTTTCACGAAATGCATCAAAGACACCCGTGGAATACTTTTGTCGGCCGCCGTGATCTGGAAGCCGCAAAACTGAAGGCCTATCTTTTCCAAATCACCGCGCCCATGAACAAGTTTAAGGTCAATGAAGGCCTCAACGCTTATATCAAAAAACGGGAACCGAAAGAACCAAAGGTTGAGATTGTCAGAAAGAAGTGACGGTTTCTGTACGCGCCCTCATTTGCCGCCTGTTATATGCTGTTTTTTCAATTCAGCTTTCTGCAGCGTGTTTTTTATTTTTTCCAGTAAAACTGGCTGCTTACAGGGTTTAGTAACGTAATCAAACGCTCCCATCTCATATGCCTTTTCTCTCGCGCTCTCCTCATCCAATGACGTAAAAAACATTATTGGCGTGAATTTTAAAGCCGCAATATCATTAATTCTGTCGAATACTGCCCAGCCGTCCATCTCAGGCATGAGGATATCAAGCAGTATTAAATCCGGAACGATATGGTCTTTACCCAGGAATTCCAACGCTTCTTTTCCTGACTTTACCATAAAAACTTTATATTCATCCTTTAATGATGATTCAGTGAGTAAAAGATGTATCTCATCATCATCAACCAAAAGAATGCTTTTATGCGAATTAATGTCTTCGGCCATTTTATAACTCCTCAATTAACGTTTTCTGTTTAACACACAAACCTGATTTTCACTGCCCGATACCCCACGGAGTATTCTGTCCGTATGGCACATTCAACCCTATAGCGACACTCTATCATAAATCGTTACCTTATTTCAACCATCTTCTGGAAAATAATCAAACGCCTTATTGGGGCCATGGAAGGCATAAAAAGCGATAATCCGCGGTAAAAAACTGCGCCTGTCACCAAATTGTGCAAGCCGCCAGGAATATGGCGTCATTTATAAGCTTTCGGTTAATCAATTCGTGTATTATTATATCGAAGCTGCTGACCTTTACCTCCTGCGGCATATAAACCATATATTCAGGCTTCCAGGGTACATTGACGTATTTTATTTCCGGTTCTTGAAAATCCGGATAAACCGTATCAAATTTATTAATTCCCTGTGTCGCTTCCATATCACCCTCCCACCGGTTTATTGTATGGCCATTAAAAAAATACTAATTTTTCCCTTAATCGTCAACAAAAAAACGATTGACGCCGGAGCGTGCGCTACGCGCTTGCCATAATAGTCAAAGTCTCAATAATCAACTAAAATAGTTTCATGAACAAACAATTTTCGTTTACGTTAAGGCGCTTGCTTTTGGTAATTTTTGCCGGGGCGCTGATGTCGTTTAATATAAAAACTTTTGTCCATGCCGGCGCTCTTATTCCCGGCGGATTTAATGGGCTTTCCATTCTGCTTCAGCAAATATGCCTGCGTTTTGGAAACTTCAACCTGCCCTTTAGCGTGCCATTATACATTTTAAACGCGG
>Ga0268262_10001207_pt1 | contig 32649 bp, 23 predicted proteins | sample TergutNc150P3_FD_190354 | JGI IMG/M metagenome (GOLD analysis project Ga0268262, IMG submission 190354) | Nasutitermes corniger P3 segment gut microbial community from laboratory colony in Florida, USA - Nc150 P3 (SPAdes) (version 2) | ecosystem: Host-associated > Arthropoda: Insects >... | reverse complement strand
TTCCGCTGTTCTTTCCCTGAATGATATGTTTTTTTTAACATTTTGTTCCCCCCTGTTTTATAATCGGTTTCTTTTTTTCCTCCCTTTATCCTTAACTTGTTGACATTGCTTTTAATTCCATATTTAACCCCAAAAGCAGTTCATCAATAATGATTTTGCCAATAAATTCAAAACCAATTTTGCCTAACGTTCTTTCTTCCTTAACTTGCTGGCATTGAGTATCCAGGAGGAAAACTTTTAACTACTTCCGCGCCCTGACCGCCATCACGTCGCCCAAGCCCAGTAATTTGACCGCTTTGTCGGCGAAACGCTTCAAGGGCAAAGGGGCTGTCCCGGCGGCAATGCCCCCCCAGGTGGAAATTTTTTCGACTGTAAAACCGGTTGAGACGAGCATGGATTTCAGGGTCTTTTTTGAAAACAGGTAAAGATGATCGAAAATAGCCGAACGCCAGCGGCCCCCGAAAAGACATGCCTGAAAACTGCCGATGTTAGGCGTTGTCAGAACGGCGTATCCCCCGGGGCGCAGCAGCCTCATCGCCTCGCGCAGGAATATTTCAGGCCTGTTTAAATGTTCCAAAAGATGGGAGGCAAGGATCACGTCGAAGGAGCCGGAGGGGAAATTACAGTTCTCCAGGCTTGACCCGTACACTTCAAGGCCGCGCTTTTCCCTGGCATACGCGGCGGAAGGGGAAATTTCCACCCCGACCGCCTGCCAGCCCCGGTTTCTCAAGTCCTCCAGCATCGCCCCCGTAGCGCAGCCCACGTCCAGGATACGGGGCTTCTCCTCCCCTTCGCGGGCGAATACCTGTTTTTCAATCCTGTCAAACCCTGAGTCTTTAAGGGCGAGTTTCTGGAGTTCAAAAAAAGCCGCCTCATTTTCCAGTTCATAGGCAAGATAGTCGTTCCCGTGGAGATCCTTATAACGCCGTTCAACGTTCAAGGCGTCCGGCTGGGGGTTGATTTGCACAAGACCGCACTTACGGCAGCGCGCATAAGAAAAATCCCCGCAGGAAAGGGAAGGTTTAAATCGAAGGCCGCCGCAAAGGGCGCAGGGGACGGGAGATCTCCCTTCCTCGCGCACCGGCGTTGACCATGTTTTTACAGGCGGCATTTAATCGACAATAATGCGGGTAAGGGTGCTGCGGGAATTGCCGGCTATGTCGCGCACGATTATTTCCAGATTGGCCTGCCCCCGGTTAAGCTGAACCTCGCCTATTTCAAAAGCAGGGTACGGGGCGTACACCCGCTTTGCGGGAGCCTGGCCGTTCCGGTTAACCATTAATACGCCGTCTTTCGCGTTCATCGTATCAAAGGAGAGCGAGCCGATTTCCTCTCCGTTTACCGAGCAGACTATCCTGTGGGGGGCGAGCTGGGGGGATCTCGGCGTTGGCAGCAGGGTGTCAACGGCGTTAACAACAATAGAGTACCTGCCCTGGCTTATATTCCTTTGGCCGCTTTCCAGCAGCCTGCCGTTGGCGTTCCGCAACTGCACCGATACAATATACGGCAGAGCCGTATCCGGCGGCAGCGTTATAACCATCAGGGCGTTTACCCAGCGCCGCTCCCTTCTGTCATACAAAATGTAATACACGCCGTCATTGCGCGACCAGCCGGAAACGCCGGACCGGGCTATAGGGCTTCCGGTTTCCAGGTAGCCAAGAGGCTGCCCCCTGCCCTCGTCCCTGTAGCGGCTGTAAATACTGACCAGCCCGTCGCTGTGCGCGACAGCAGACCACGCCCCGAGGGGCGAAGGAAGCCGGGAAGCAGTTTCTTTTCCTGAACTGGCAAAAATAAGCTCTCCCTCCCCCGTGGCGCTCACGATTCCCTCGCCTGAGAGCATGGTTCCAAGAATAGGCGTCCCCTGATCGTTAAAACCGAAATTTTGCACTACCACAACATCGGCCAAAGGCCAATCCATGGCGTATAACACGTCGATCATTATAAAAAGGAAAATTAATACGCTTATCCTTACATTTCTTTTAAACATCAATATTTACCTCCGAACCTAAATAAATAATAAATAATAAGTAATAGGTAATAAAGTTAAGAAAAGATTCTTCTTCCTTTATTATTTTTTATTTTTTATTTATTACCTGTTATCTCTTCTCCAGTTCAAAAGAGATTATTGTCCGCCCTCCGCCGACCAGCAGCCGCGATTCAGAGCGGCCCAAAAAAACATCGTCGCTTCTGAAAGGCGCGGCAACCATTACCCTGTCGGGAAGCATAATGCCGGCCAGTTCTTTCATGCCCCCGCCGCCGGAAAGAACCGCGAATATAAGCCCCTGGCCGCCTGACTGATCAATCGCCCTGACTTCGCCGTCCAGTTCAACTTTCGCCGCCTGCCTGGAACCCGCTTCATATAAACCAAGCCCTCCGGCACGTTCAAAGATCACCCAGCGGTCATTCTCAACAAAAGAGATAAATACAGGGCGGCGGAAACCGTCATTCAGGAATTCGTGGTACACCACTTTGTAATCCCCTAAACTGGGACCAAAATGTTCCAGGTACAGGAAACGCTGGTTGTCAATGCCGGATATTATACCCAGCCTGGAACCGTCGCTTGAAATGGCGCAGCCCAAAATCACAGGGTACCGCGAGCCGCCCGGCTCAAAGGAAAACACCTTCCTGCCGCTTGAGTCAATGATCACGATTGATCCGTCGAGCGCTCCGGCTAGCAGCAAGCCCCCGGCGGCGTCCACGCAGGTAATCTGGGCGGCAAATTCGTAGGCCCATAAAACGGCTCCTGAAGCGTCGATTTCTGAAATGGAATTTTGCTCGCTGCCCAGGATAAAGATCCTTCCCTGCCCCCTGCCCTCGTCAAGGAAAAAAGGATAGCCGCGGGGATTTTCTATAACGGCATACGTTTCGCCCGTATTGTCGTATATCGTTATGCGGGACGGCTCGGCTTCGTATTCGGTCCAGTACTTTCCGGAAAGCGACACGCTGGATTTCGCCGTCCTGTTTATGGAAAAACGCCCGTCATCCAGAGCGACAAAGCCGAAACGGCTGCCCAGGCTGAACGGGATTAGCCGCGCCGCCTCCGTTTCCGTCCCCGTTTCAGCCGCCCCGTCCATACGCACGGTCTCTCCGGATTCCAGCGAACTAAGCCAGCGCGGAACCAAAACCATCTGCCTGGGAATCTGCCGCGCCGCCAGGAAAAAATACGCCACGAAAAAAATAGTAACCGCAGTCAGCCAGATCTTTTTTCTCACCTTTACTCCCGGAAAAAATTCTTAATGCAATCATAGCTTTTATTGACGATGTTGGCAATCGGGTTCGATACCCTACTCCGTATATCTCAATTCTTCCGGTATTATGCTTAAAAATTTTTTATCCAAAGTCCATATTTTTGATTTGCTTTTTATCCCGTACATTAATATTACCGCGTCTATCAAACCTACGCCGTGATCCGATAATTTTTTCTTTGAGGAATACTCTCCGGCCTGAATTATGATATCTTCATAATGTTCTTTTAACAAATATGTCCAGAAGTTTAAAATTATTTCTCTCTCCGCTTTATTTTTCACCCCTTGCAACAGTTCGCCAAAAACACAATCCACAGCCAAAATCTCCCCGTTTTCCAGTAACTTGCTGATTACAGGAAAGAAAACAGGGTTATTTCTTAAATATTCTATCCAGACAGACGTATCAAGTATTATCATGAGAACGGTTTATTTCCCGAATTCGATGCCCGTTTTTAATGTCTATCGGGTTCTGCATAATTTTATTATTCAATTCTTTCATTTTATGCATAGACACCCATTCCTTTAAGGCCGTATTTATCGCCTCGGTGACCGTGTAACTCTGCGTACATTCTTTTACACAGTATACCAAATCATCTGATATAATAGCAGTTACTTTCATAAGATAAAGCATACGATAGTATATCGGATATGTCAATAACCAAAGAGCAAATAGCAAGGAGCAAATAGCAAACACAAATAGCAAAGGTAAGATAATACGCTTTTCTCTTCCTTTGCTCTTTGCTACCTGCTATTTGCTATTTGGTATTGAATATCTTGACATTTTTTGCGGTTTAGTGCCATAATTAACATTATGGTTGAAGATGCTATTCTTACAATAGAAGAAGTCGCAAAATACCTGAGGGTGTCCGAGCGAACGGTATACGACTGGGCCCAGAAAGGCGAAATCCCTTCGGGGAAAATCGGGACGGTCTGGCGGTTTAAAAAATCGCAAATAGAACAATGGGTAAATGACAGGCTCTCGACAGGCAGGCTCAAAGGGCAGCCCGGGGCGGTGCAGACGCAGGCAATACTTTCGCCGCAGCGCATACTGTTCCTGGATTACCCTTACAAGCGTGACGCGCTTGTGGCCCTCGCGAACAACCTGGCGACAGCCCCCCAGGTTAAAAACAGCCAGGAACTTACCACTGAAATTCTCAAACGCGAAGAACTGATGAGCACGGCAATCGGCAGGGGTATCGCGATCCCCCACATACGGCTCCAGTCAATAACGGATCTTGTGGTTTCTGTCGGGATTAGCCGCGTGGACATTACGGATTTTAACCCCCTGGATGACGAGCCTGTCAGGCTGGTTTTTATGATCGCCGCAGCCTACAACCAGCATTCCGCCTATCTGCACGCCCTCTCCTATTTTAGCGCGCGGCTTAAAAACCCGATGCTGCGTAACTCGCTGATAGACGCCCAAACAGAAGACGAGGTGTACGGCATGCTTACAGAATCTGCGGGCAAAGCGCCCGCGGGCAAACTGCCCGAGCCGCAAATGGCCTTTGCAGGAGAAACCGTATGAAAGCGGGCGTCATCGGGGCCACGGGCTATGCGGGGGCCGAACTTGTCAGGCTCCTTTCGGGACATTCAAATATTGACGAGCTGATTCTATCCTCGGTTAGTTTTGAGGGCGGAAGAATCGAGGAAGTGTACCCCAATTTTATCGGGCGCATATCTTCGCCTCTTGTAAACGCCGAAACCGTTGTCAGCGAAGCCGACGTGGTCTTCTCCGCCCTGCCCCACGGGGTCGGCGAACAGTTCGCGAAAACATGCGTTGAGAAGGGAAAATCTTTTATCGATTTTTCCGCCGACTTCCGCTTTGATGACGACGAACAGGTTTACACCGCGTGGTACGGTAAAAATTATAAATACCCTGAATTACACAAAAACTCAATTTACGGCCTTGTTGAATTAAACAGGCAGAAAATAAAGAGCCTTGCCGCAAAGGGGCCTGTTGTCATCGGCAACCCCGGCTGTTATCCCACAGGCGGCTCTCTCGGCGCGTTTCCCGCCCTGGCAAAAGGGCTTAACCGCGAAGAAATGCCCGTCATCGTTGACGCCGTAACAGGCACTACAGGCGGCGGCAGGGAACCGTCCCGTTCCTTTCATTACGCCGAATGCGCCGATTCCGTATCGCCGTACAAAGTCGCCTCTCACCGGCATTCGCCGGAAATTGCGCGTAACCTGGCGGCGATGGCGGCTGTCGGCAACAATCCCCCGCCCCGCCTTATTTTTACGCCCCGCCTTGCTCCGGTAAACAGGGGAATTCTCAGCGTCATTTACATTCCGTTGAAGGCGCAATGGTGCGTAACCGTTGACAACGCCAATCTGCCCCCGTCAAACGAAATTGAAGCGAAGGCCGCCGAAATACGCCAACTCTACATTGATTTTTACCATGACGAACCGTTTATACGGATTCTGCCCGCGGGCCTTACCGCCGCGACCAACCGCGTGCGCCAGTCGAATTTCTGCGACATCTCAGTCCATATTGATCTAAACGGCTCCACATTGATAGTTACCACAGCCATAGACAACATGGTAAAGGGCGCGGCAGGGCAAGCGGTACAGAATATGAACCTGATCTTCGGTTTTGACGAAAAAACCGCCCTGGAAGCGATACCCGCACTTTTTTAATTAGGAATGAGGAATTAGGAATTAGGAATAGAATTCCTAATAACGATTTATTCCTCATTCCTCACTCCTAATTCCTAATTTTTTTCCCCCCTTTTTCTTTTGTCCGTGGTATAATATCAGTAAACTGGCATGGATAGCAAAACAACAGCAAGGCCAAAAGAGAAAGCCGTTGAAAAGTTCAAGGAACCGGATGAATACCGGGTTATCCTCCTCAACGACGATTATACTACGATGGATTTTGTAGTGATGGTTCTTGTGGAAATATTCCGCAAAAATCTGGAAGACGCCAACAGGATTATGCTGGACGTGCATAAAAAAGGAAAGGGCATTGTGGGACAGTACCCCTGGGACATTGCCGTCACAAAAACAGAGCAGGTTCACGCAATGGCAAGGGAGAACGAATTCCCCCTTAAATGTATTGTGGAGCCGGCGTAAATCGGAGATAATGAAGCTATGAAAGTTTCAAGCCATGTACAGGCTATTATCAACGCGGCATATAACGAGGCGCGGATACGAAACCACGGCTACCTCACGCCTGAGCATATACTCTATGCGGCTCTCGCCCTTGACGAAGTGCAGGGCGCCCTTGCCTCTTGCGGCGCGAATACCGAGCAGATCAAGCATGGAATAGAAAGCTATTTTGAGCAAAAAATCCCCGTCTCCAACTCCTCTGAGGAGCCTACCCAGACAGTGGGTTTCCAAAGCGTCATAGAACGCGCCGTCCTTCAAAGCCGTTCGGCCCAAAAGGAAATGATCGACGTGGCGGACATTCTGGTTTCCCTTTATGACGAGGAGAGGAACCACAGCGCTTTTTACCTTCGCAAAGCCGGGGTTAAGCGGCTGAACCTGCTTGAAGTGCTGTCCCACGGGTACGGCGGCAGCGCCCCGCAAAAAAGCATGGAAACCGAAGACACAGGGTACAGGCATATGCCTGACGAAGATGTAAACGAGCAGGGGCAGAAAGCCAAATCCGCGAAAAAAAACGCGCTGGAACGGTTCGCCTCCGACATGACCGCCCTGGCGCGCGACAATAAACTGGAGCCCTTCATCGGCAGAACGGAAGAGCTTGACCGCACCGTACAGGTGCTATGCCGCAGGATGAAAAACAACCCGGTTCATGTAGGCGATTCCGGCGTCGGGAAAACGGCCGTTACAGAAGGACTCGCGCAGCGCATAGTCGCGGGCAATGTGCCCGGCACGCTGAAGGACTTCAGCATATTCTCCCTGGACATGGGCGCCCTGATCGCCGGAACCAAATACCGGGGCGACTACGAAGACCGGGTAAAGCGGGTTATAGACGAGCTATTGAAAAAAGAAAAGGTTATTCTTTTTATCGACGAGATACATACCCTGATCGGCGCGGGCGCAGTATCGGGCGGAGCTATGGACATGTCCAACATGTTAAAACCGGCGCTCACCTCGGGAAAGCTCCGCTGCATCGGTTCCACTACCCATGAGGAGTACAGTAAATTTTTTGACAAGGACCGCGCCCTGTCCAGGCGTTTCCAGAAAATCGACATCAACGAGCCGTCCGAGGCCGACACCATCGCCATCCTTAACGGGCTGAAACCAAAATACGAAGAATTTCATAAGGTGCGCTACACAGACGGCGCGATAGAGGGGGCGGTGCGCCTTTCCGCCCAGTTCATCACCGAACGCCGCCTCCCCGACAAGGCCATCGACGTTATCGACGAGGCCGGGGCCTTCGCCAGAATCAGGGCGGATCAGGTTTCCAAAACCGTAGACGAAATCACAAAAGATTTCGCGGAGACTGATAAAGTTGCAAGCGGCGAAATGGGCGAAATTATTAACGAGGAAACCGGGGAGGCCGGAAAATCTGTTAAAACAATCGAAATCGGCCTGCCGCTTATCGAGACCGTTATCTCAAAAATCGCCCGCATACCCGAGCGCTCGGTCGGCGAAAGCGAGAAAGACAGGCTCCGCCTGCTGGAACCCAAACTCAAGGAAAAGATATTCGGGCAGGACAGCGCGGTTGAAGCGGTGGTAAAAGCCGTAAAACGGTCGCGGGCGGGCTTCCGCTCCGAGGGCAAACCCGTGGCGAATTTTCTCTTTGCCGGACCCACGGGCGTAGGCAAGACGGAGCTTGCCCGGCAGTTAGCCGAGATTATGGGAATCGCCATGTTCCGTTTTGACATGAGCGAGTACCAGGAAAAATACACAATTTCAAGGCTTATAGGCTCGTCGCCCGGCTACATCGGCTACGACGACGGCGGCCAGCTTACCGACTCGGTGCGAAAACAGCCCCACGCCGTAGTGCTGTTAGACGAAATAGAAAAAGCCCACCCGGATATTTTTAACATCCTTTTGCAGATAATGGACTACGCCACACTGACGGACAACCAGGGCAGGAAATCCGACTTCCGCAACGTCATCCTGATAATGACCAGCAACGCGGGCGCGAGGGAGATAGGCAGGGAATTAATCGGTTTCGGGGAGCGGATACAGGACGACAGCGCCGTGGACGACGCTGTGGAAAAGATATTTACCCCGGAATTCCGCAACCGCCTGGACGCCGTGGTGCGTTTCGGGCATCTTTCCAGAGAGATAATGCTTTCTATTGTCCGCAAGGAAATCACCCTCTTTGCCGCGCAGCTAACCGAAAAAAACGTATCCCTTACCGTTACAGACGCCTGCATTGATAAACTTGCCGACGAAGGCTATTCAAAGGAATTCGGCGCCCGCAACGCAAGCCGCGTTATAGAGGAAAAAATCAAAGGCTTCTTTGTCGATGAAGTCCTCTTCGGGCGGCTTTCCGAAGGCGGCAGCGCGACGGTTGACTGGAACGGCGATTATCAAATAACAATTAACAATGAGCAATGAAAAATGAGCAAAGAGCAGGTAGCAAAGAGCAAAGGAAGATTTTCCTTTCTTACTTTGTTTTTTAATTTAGCACTACGCGTAGTTTCAAATAACAACAAGAGTTTCCCGTCTTGCTTTGCTATTTGCTCCTTGCTATTTGCTCTTTGAAATATGATTGGTCCTGATCCTGGTTTTCCTTACCTTGACGAGAACACCCGATTCCGGTTCCCCCCGCCTGAATCATGGAGCGACAGCATTGTCGCCGTGGGGGGCAATCTTTCGCCCGGAATGTTACTTTCCGCTTACGAACAGGGGATCTTCCCCTGGTACGGCCCCGAGGACCCGCTTATCTGGCAATCTCCCGATCCCCGCATGGTGATATTTCCGGAAAAATTACACATCTCCCGTTCCATGAAAAAGCTCTTTGAAAAAGGGGAATATGTAATAACCATAAACCGCGACTTTGAAGCGGTCATCCGGGGTTGCTCCGAAATTGACCGCCCCGGACAGGGCGGGACATGGATAAGCGAAGACATAATCGCCGCGTATAAGGAGATGAACAGTCTTGGCTGGGCGCTTTCTGCGGAAGCATGGCTTAACGGCGAGCTTGCCGGAGGCTGCTACGGCATCCGCATGGGCGGTCTTTTTTTCGGCGAGTCCATGTTTGCGCGAAAACCGAACGCCTCCAAAGCCGCTTTCCTCAGCCTTGCGGCGCTCCTGTTTGGCAAAGGCGTAAAGTTCATTGATTGTCAGATTCCCTCAAACCACCTTCGCAGCCTTGGCGGAGAGGAAATTTCACGGGACAAATTCCTTGCGCTGTTAAAGCAGGAAATAGGAATAAAGTCCTATAACATAAGGAGTTAGCTTTTTTGCGGCCTAGAAGACTTGAACTTCCATGCCTCTCGGCACCAGCACCTCAAGCTGGCGTGTCTACCAGTTCCACCAAGGCCGCAATAAGCGTATCTGTACCTAGCTTATACCATATCGGTAAAAAAAGTCAAGCGGACGGAACTCTTACTTTTTTCATTCTTCTTTTTTCTTTTTTCTCTCGTAACGAGTAATGCAAAATGATCATTCGCGCCCTATATAGGGTATGAAGTATTTTTTTGTTTTTGCCGGGCTGGTAATGCCCGCAGTTTTTATTCAGGCGCAGGGGCTGTTTACCTGGGACCTGTTGTGGGCGGGGTCGTGGGAAGAAAGCAAAACCCTTAATAACCGGGCTGATTTCCGTTTCGGGGTTACCGGGCCGGGGCTGCTCGTCCGGGCGCAGGCGCTGGACAGGCATACTGTTAATTTCAAGCTTGACCCTGTCTGGGGAGATCCCTCCAAAGGGATAACAAGCGGGGCTTTCGCCTTGTACCACAAGGGCACGGACTCCCGGATCTTGTACGGGATTCTTGACGAATGGGGGCTTCCGGCAAGAGTCCGCAACCCCTGGATACGATCCGCCCCGTACGCCGAGAACCACAAGCCTGTTACGGCTGACCTGCGGACGACGGTTTCAGCAACAAAAAAAGACGAATTGTACCTCTACCTGTCCAGCCCCCGCCTTGTCACGGATCGTTTCGGGCCTGAGATTTCATTGAGAGGCTTTGCTTCAGGCCAGTTTACACCTGCGGGCATAGCCGAAGAAAACCCCGCCCCGGCGTTTTCAGGCGGCCTGGACGCTTCCCTCGGCAAAAAAGCCGCCCTGCTGCTGGAGGGCTTTTATACCGGCTTTGAGCTTCCGGCAAAACAAAGCCAGTCGTGGTTCAGCGATCCCCCTCCCCTTCCTGACAGGGATTTCCGGCTTGGGGCTGCCGCGCTGATGCTCAATATCCCCTGGTTCTCGTTTAGTTCCGACTGGGCATGGTCGCAGACTTTTGCTTACGGCTGCGGCGTTTACGGCAATGCGGGTTTACGTGTTAACCCGCCGCTTTTTTCCCCCTGGTCTCTATCGCTGGCAACGGACGGCATGAGCGAACGTTACGCCGGAAGGGACGGGGCAAACCCTGGCGGCGGTTTCAGGCTAGCCGGAAAACTAGAGCGCAAGGGAACGCGAAGCAGCCTGTTCCGCGCCGACAGCAGTTTCCGCAATTCCGAAATCGGCGCTCCCTTTGAGCGAATTTCAACGGGCCTGTATTACCGTTTCCCCGCCTCGCCGGTTACAGGCAAGGGCGGATTCCCCCTGCGTATAAGCCGTGCGGTTCTTAACGCCGACAGGAACGCCTCGGATTGGAAAAAAATCAAGGACGGCATTGACGGGTCTCTCGGACTGTCCCTCAACCTGCCGCCGCTTTTATTGCCAAGGCCGCTATTGCCCGCCTCAGCCGCAAAAGCGGAAACCCTCAAACCAAAGGTTTACCCCTTAAACATGAACCTTACAACATCAATTAACTGGCTGGGCCGTACCGGGGAACAGCCTTCGCCCTTCCCCTTTTTCCCGCCGGGCGAATTCAATTCCGCAAAGACCGGATGCGAATTCTTATGGTCGCCGGGTCTTTTCCAGTTCAGGACAAAATGGGCCTATACGGTTTACGCGGGCAAGGACAACCAATGGGAGGCATCAGTCAGCGCGGCAGCCCGTTTCAGGCACGGGCGTTTCAGCGTAAAATTCTATTGGCCTGTTTTTCCGGAAGAGTGGAACTGTACATTGGCATGGAGAGTGGAGAAATAATAAATAAAGTTAACCCTATTTTCTATGGGGCGACATGGGGCAATTCGATCCCTTGACATTCAACCATAGTTTCTTCAAAGTAATAAAAAGGACATTTATGGCGAAAAGTAAAATGCGGTTTAGTATAATTTTCATTACTATTATTAGTGTTTTTTTCGGAGCCGGCTGTGAAAGGACGGCCGTTGACGTTTATATCGCAGGGTATGAGGAATTGGAAGACGGAAGCGCGGTAGCCGTATACTGGAAAAACGGCCAAAGGGTTGCCCTTTCAAGCCTTCCCGGTTCAGCCTGGGCGACTTCCATTACTGTTAGCGGTTCCGATGTCTATATTGCCGGTTTTGAGGCGGACGAAGAAGGTACGCTGGAAGCCGTTTATTGGAAGAACCGCGAAAAGACCGTGCTTGCAAAAGACGCCGTTTCCGCGTGGGCGGCGTCAATAGCCGTTTCAGGCGCTGACGTATACGCGGCGGGAAGGGAGATGAACGCCCAGGGCAGATTCTCGGCGGTTTATTGGAAAAACGGGGTTAAAACCGATCTTTCGCAAGGGCCGCTCTCCTCAATGGCCTTTGCAATCTCCGTCGCCGATTCCTCCGTATACGTAGGGGGCAATGACGCAAACGGGGAACCCGCCGGGATGAAGGCTGTTTATTGGAAAGACGGGGAGAAAACAGTCCTTTCCGAAAATTCCGGCAATGCGTCCGTCAGCGCGATAGCCGTTTCAGGCGGCGATATGTACATGGTGGGAAGTGAGGACGCGGTGAACGTATACTGGAAAAACGGCGTCAAAACGGCGCTCGGCGGCGGGGCGGCCGTCTCTTCCGTCCACTCTGTCGCCGTCTCGGGAGGCGATGTTTATACGGCGGGAAGCGAGATAAACGAAGCGGGCAAATCAATGGCCGTTTACTGGAAGAACAGAAGGAAAACAACCCTTACCGAAGACGCGCATTCGGGTTTCGCCAACGCAATCCGTCTTGTCGAGGCGGACGGCCTTGGGGGGGCGGATTGCTATGTTGCCGGAAGGGACACGGATTCAAACAACGCCGGTTCCGCCGTGTACTGGGTAAACGGGTCAAAAGTGATCCTTCCGAAAGGCAACGGCGTTACATCGGCGACAGCCAATGATATATATATCAAAGAGCAATACCAAAGAGCAAAGAGCAATGAGCAGGTAGCAAAGTAAGATACAACAATCTTAACTTTGCTATTTGCTACCTGCTATTTGCTATTTGTAATAAGGTGGTATTATGAACGAGAGAACCGATATTCCTGCCCGCCAGGAAATTCCCCAGGCCGACACATGGGATCTTTCAAAACTTTTCGCGGACGATGCGGCCTGGAACGACGGGCTTGCCGCCTATGAAAAAATGGCGGAGCGGATTCCGTCTTTTCAGGGCACCTTGGGGAAATCGCCTGAATCCCTTGCCGATTACCTGGAATTTATCCGCGATTTCGGCATTCTTGGCGAACGTTTAAACTATTATGCCGATCTGCGCCAGACAGAGGACGAAGGTTCGGGCGCGGCCCGCAGCATGACAGGAAAAATTACAATGACCTCGGCAAAAGCCCATGCGGCAGGCGCGTGGGAAGGGCCGGAAATCCTTGCCATTCCGCAAAAGGACATGGAACAATACCTGCGCCACCCCCGGATAGCCGATTTCGTTATATATCTTGAGCGGACGCTCCGTTACCGCCCCCATATTTTAAGCGACAGGGAAGAGCGTATCGTTGCGCTTATCGCCGAGGCGGAGGGGACTGTAAGCGACGCTTTTTCCGTATTGACCAACGTCGATTTTAATTTCGGCGACATCGATACTCAGGAAGGGAAGCGGCCTGTTTCGCAGTCAACATGGTCTGTGTTTATGGAAAGCCATGACCGCGATCTGCGCCGCAGAGCCTACGAAGCGTTTTATAGATGTTTTGAATCCCACAAGACCACGCTTGCCAGCCTTTATTCGGGGTCTGTAAAACAGGACGTGATCAAGGCGCGGATTCGCGGCTTTTCGTCGGCCCGCGCTGCTGCTCTTTTCCCCGACAACGTAGATGAGTCCGTGTACGACAACCTCGTCGCCACGGTCGGCGAAAACCTCGAATGCCTGCACCGTTACTACAGGCTGCGGAAAAAGGCGCTCGAGGTCTCGGAACTGCGGCATTACGACGTGTACACGCCGCTTGTCAAGTCCGTGAAAATAAAAACAACTTGGAACGAGGCAGTCGAGCTTGTTTCTGCTGCTCTCTCCCCGTTAGGCGACGAGTACGTCGGAACCCTGCGTGCAGGGCTTATGGGCCGCTGGGCCGACCGCTATGAAAACAAGGGCAAACGTTCCGGCGCTTTTTCGGCGGGGAGCTTTACAGGCGATCCCTACATACTGATGAATTACAAGGAAGATTCAATCCGCGACGTTTTCACCCTCGCCCATGAGGGCGGCCACTCGATGCATTCCTGGTACTCGGCCCGTTCCAACCCTTTTATGCATTACGGCTACACGATTTTCGAGGCCGAGGTTGCCAGCACCTTCAACGAAGAACTGCTCTTTCATCATCTTGAAAAAAACTCAAAAAGCGATGAAATGCGCCTGTACCTGGTCAACAAACGCGCCGACGAATTTCTTTCCACCCTGTACCGCCAGACCATGTTCGCCGAGTTCGAGTTTATAACCCACAAGCTTGAGGAAGAAGGCGTTCCGCTGACGGTGGAACTGCTCCGCTCTGAATACCGCAAACTGCTGGAAAAATACTTCGGCCCGGAAATGGTATTTGAGGAGGCAAGCGACATGGAAGGGCTGCGAATACCCCATTTTTACCGGGCCTTTTATGTGTATAAGTACGCGACAGGCATATCGGCTTCCGCCGCCCTTGCCCAGCGGGTTTTGTCCGGCGGAAAGAATGAGCGCGAAGACTATTTCGCTTTTCTCAAATCAGGCGGCTCCCGTTTCCCCATTGAATCGCTGAAACTCGCCGGGGTAGACATGAGCGCTCCGGAACCCGTGCGCGCCGCCTGCCGGACCTTCCGCAGCCTTGTGGACGAACTGGAGAAGATGCTGTAATTTCAAATTTGCCGGCTTCCCTCTCTTTATTCCTCACTCCTAATTCCTCATTCCTAATTTTTCGTCCCGTACTTGACCTTTACCGGGAAAGACAGTATTTTATTAACAGGAGCAACAAATGAAAATAATAAAAAAATTACTGATAATAATTCCGTCTGTGGTATTGGGAATCTTTTTGATATTACTGCTTACACCCATTTTGTTCAAGGGGAAAATCCTTGAAATAGCCAAAAAAGAACTCAACAGGATGCTGACGGCGAAAGTCGAATTTTCTGATCTCAAACTGTCGTTTATCCGCCATTTTCCGGATGCCTATGTGGCTTTGGAGGATTTGACGGTAACCTGCACGGGCGAGTTTGAAGGCGAAACGCTCGTGGCGTTCAAAACTTTCAGCGTGACGGTTGACCTCAAGAGCGTGATAAAAATGGACAATATACGGGTAAAATCAATACTGCTCGACCATCCTAAGATAAACGGACATATATCGGAAAACGGCAATACGAACTGGAATATCGTGAAACCCAAAGAAGAAACGCCCCCGCCCGATGTTCCGCCCGAGGAAAAGCCCCCGGTTGAAACAGCCCCTGAAAAAACCGATTCCGCGCTCAAGATAGCCCTCAATAAACTGGAGATACGCAAGGCCGACATTTCCTTCCAGGACGACGCGAGCAAAATGACGGCGACGGCAAACGATCTCAATTTCCTGCTGAACGGCGATATGACGCTGGACAATGTTGACCTGCACATGAAACTCAATATCGCCGATGTCAATCTCTGGCTGGGCGGGATACGTATGCTGAAAAACACCCGTGTAGGCCTTGTTTCGACAGTCGCCGCAGACCTCAAAAATATGGGCTTCACCCTGAAAGAAAACAGGTTCAACCTGGATGACGTTATCCTGAAATTCGCCGGTTCGGCGCAGATGCCCGGAAGTGACATCAACCTCGACATGACCTTCGCGGCTGAAAAAACGGATTTCAAGAGCGTCCTGCAGCTCGTCCCCGCCGCCTACATGAAAGATTTTGAAAAGGTACAAACAAGCGGCAGTTTCAACTTTTCCGGCGATATAAAAGGCACGTTCAACAATAAACAGATGCCCAGCGCCAGCGTAAACCTTGCCATTGACAACGCCATGTTCAAATACCCCGACCTGCCGAAATCCGTAGACAATATCAACATCAAATTAAACGCCTATTATGACGGCGTAGTGTTCGACAGGACAACGCTTGATCTTGACAAACTGCATTTCGAGATGGCCGGCAACCCCTTCGATGCCGAAGCGCATGTAAAAACGCCCCAAAGCGACATGCAGGTGGCGGCGGTTTTTTTGGGCAAAATCGACTTCGGCTCCCTGCTTGACGTTATACCGTTAGACGACATGTCAATCAGGGGCCTGCTCGACTGCGATTTCTCCCTGGCGGGGCGCATGTCAGCCCTCGAGAAAAAGCAGTACGAAGATTTTGACGCCAAAGGCACCCTGAAACTCAGCGGCATTGATTTCAAAACCCCTAGTTTCCCGCAGGCGATAAAAATCTCAAACGCCCAGCTTACCCTCTCGCCGAGAAGGGTCGAACTCGCCAATTTCAGCGCGATCATAGGAAGTTCCGATATAGCCCTGAACGGCATGCTGGAAAATTTTATACCCTACGTTTTTAAAGGCAGCACGGTAAGCGGCAACCTCAGCCTGAAATCGGACAACATTAACCTCAATGAATTTATGTCCCCCAAAGAAGGAGAGAAACCCAAAGAAGCCGAAAATCCCGAAGACGCTTCCCCCATGTCGGTTATCGAAGTGCCCAAAAACATCGATTTCTCGGTGAGGATAGACATCGCCAACCTGCTGTTTGACAAACTGAAAATAACCGACACCGTAGGCGCGTTGCTGGTGAAGGACGGCAAGCTCCAGATGCAGAATCTCGCCCTGAACGCGCTGGACGGAAGCATCGTGCTGTCGGGCGAATACAACACGCAGAATGTCAAACTCCCGTCGGTTAATTTAAACGCGAACATCAGGCAGGTCGATGTGGAGTCGGCTATTTCATCGTTTGAGATACTCCAGAAAATACTGCCGCAGCCGCAGAACTATGCGGGAAAAGTATCGACGACCCTTACCATGTCCAGCGTTCTCGACGAGCATCTCAGCCCCGTGCTGAACACGGTGACTGCCAGAGGCCAGTTACAGACGCACAGCCTGAAAATACAAAACTCCGAACTGTTCGCCACTATGGCAAACACGCTGAAAAACGAGGCGTGGCGCACCCCCACCCTGAACAACGTCAATATTCGATACGAAGTCAAGGACGGGAGGCTGTCGATTGAGCCGGTGCGGATAAGCGTCGCGCAGACCGCGCTCGAACTCTCGGGCGGACAGGGGCTAGACATGACCCTGGATTACAAGGTAAACGCGACGGTTCCGGTCGCGGCGGTCGGAACAGGCGCGACCGATATTTTGAGCAAAATACCCGGCGGCTCGAGGATCAGGGAATTCAAGGTGACAGGGCTGATAGGCGGCACTATTGCCAAACCCGTTGTAACTCTCGGCGTTGCCGATATGGTGAGCACTGTTACCGAAACCGTAAAAGAAGCCGTCAGGGAAGCTGTCAAGGAACAGGTGCAACAGGTTAAACAGATGTCGAAAGAAGAGCTTGAAAGACAGATAGCCGCCGGCATGGCCGAGGCCGAGAGGTACGCGCAAAACATCCGCAACACCGCCAAAGCAGCCGCCGACAGGGTACGCGCCGAAACCGACGCCAACGCCAACAGGATTGAAGCCGCGGCGAAAACGCCTCTTGAAAAAGCCGGCGCAAAAATTGCCGCAGACAAAGCCCGCAGCGAAGGCTATGCCAACGCCGCCAGAATAGAGCAGGATGCCGACAGGCAAGCCACCGCCCTTATGGATGCCGCAAGAAAGCAGGCAGACGAACTAAGAAAAAATTAGGAATTAGGAGTGAGGAATTAGGAATAAAGATAAGGAAAACTATTCCTCATTCCTAATTCCTAATTCCTAATTATTCCGGCAGTGCCAACGCCAGCACTTCTTCAAAACGCTCTACCGGGTGAAAGGTAATGCCCTTTTTTACAAGATCGGGAATCTCGTCAAGATCGCGCTCGTTCTGCTTGGGGATAATAATGTGGCGGGCTTTGTTACGCCTCGCCGCGACTGTTTTTTCCTTCAACCCGCCTATGGGAAGCACCTGGCCGGTAAGGGACAGCTCGCCGGTCATTACCAACTGCTCGGTGACTATCTTGTCACGCATAAGCGAAAGCAGGGCCGTCGCCATCGTGATCCCCGCAGATGGGCCGTCCTTGGGCGTCGCGCCTTCCGGTATATGCAGGTGTATGTGGTTAAAATCAAACCAGTCCTGGGCGACGCTGTAGCGCTCTATGGCAAGCTTGCGCGCGACGGTCATCGCGATGGCGGCGCTTTCCTTCATCGTGTCGCCCATTTTTCCGGTCAGGGTCAGCCCTTCCTTGCCCGGAACCGAGGTCGCCTCGATTACCAGGGTGTCGCCGCCCATGCTCGTCCAGGCAAGCCCCACTGACATTCCGGGCTTGTCCGCTTTTTTTATGTCGCCTTCAGGAAAGATCGGCTTGCCCAAATGTTTTTCAATCAGCTTTTTATCTATCGGAAACAGCATGGGTTTTACAGCAGGAGCGCCTTCCACGGCAGGTTTACCTGCCTCGGCTTTTTCTCTTTCCTCTACAATCTGCTTCGCCAGTTTGCGGTGAATCTTGTCAAGGTTTTTTTCAAAATTTCTGACACCGGCTTCGCGGGCGTAGGAATTCGCTATATGCAGCAGGCTGTCCTTGGTGTACTTGACCTGGTTCTTTTTAAGGCCGTTTTTCTCAAGGCTTTTCGGGACAAGATACCTCTGGGCGATTTCCAGCTTTTCCGTGTCTATATAACCGGGAAGCTCTATTATCTCCATGCGGTCCAAAAGCGGGGGCGGGATTGTGTCCAGCGTGTTCGCCGTTACAATAAAAAAAACATTGGAAATATCAAACGGGAGATCCAGATAATGATCCCTGAACGCGAGGTTCTGCTCTGGATCAAGCACTTCCAGAAGGGCGCTGGCAGGATCGCCCTGGTAGCTTGCCCCCATTTTGTCAATCTCGTCAATCATGAAAACCGGCGCCCTGGTCTTGACGATTTTAAGCCCCTGTATGATCTTGCCCGGCATGGCCCCTATATACGTCCTGCGGTGGCCTTTTATCTCTGCCTCGTCCCGCATCCCGCCGACCGAAAAACGGAAGAACTGCTTTCCCAGGGCGCGGGCTATGGACCTGCCGACCGAGGTCTTCCCCACGCCCGGCGGCCCCACAAGGCAGATTATGGAACCGGCGGGAACGCTATGCCCCGCCCGGGACGCGGCTTTAGCCTGAGGATTTTCGTCCCGCAGCTTTCTTACGGCCAGGTATTCGGTAATGCGGTTTTTTACGTCTTTCAGCCCGTAATGGTCGTCTTCCAGGATTGCCTGGGCGTTTTTCATGCTGAAATTCTCAGGCTCAGGCTCGCCCCACGGAAGGCTGACGATAAGGTCAAGATAATTGCGCGTAACAACGTATTCCGGCGAGACCGGCTCCATCAGGTTAAATTTTTCAAGCTCCTGCTCCAGCGCGTCCTTTATCTCGCCTTCAAATTTGAAGGATTCGATTATCTCCTTAAACCGCTGGTAGTCGGAACTCTTGGCGTCGGTGGTCATCCCGAGTTCGCCCTTTATCGCCTTCAGCTCTTCTTTAAGGAAATAATCCCTCTGCGATTTTTCTATTTTTTCGTTTATTTCTTTCTGTATCCTTTTCTGGATACGCAGAAGCTCCTGTTCTTTTTTGATAAACACCAGCACCTGTTCCATGCGTTTGCGGACGTTGAGGATTTCCAGTATCTTCTGCATCTCCGCCTTTTCGATATTCAGGATACTGGCGATAAAATCGGCTATCTTGCCGGGATGGTCTATGTTTATCATGTTGAGGCGCATCTCTTCGGAAAACAGGGGGTTGTTTTCCGAAATCTGCTTCATTTCGGAAATCAGCGCCCTGGTAAGCGCCTTTACCTCGCTGGTGTCGTCTTCTTCCTCGTTAAGGTATTCCACGGCGGCCACTATGGGGTTGCTCGCGTGGAGCGTTTTTTTAATTCTGAAACGCTTCATGGTGGAAATAAAGACGTTCACCCCCCCGTCGGGAAGGTTGATTTTTTTAACTATCTTCGCCACGGTCCCTACTTTGTGCAGATCCCCTATGGAGGGCGTTTCGGTTTCGTTTTGAAGCATGACCAGCCCGACCATCGCGTTACCGGCAACCGCGTCTTCCACCACTTTGACATCGACAGGGTTCCCTATCATTATCGGGGTAAAAATCCCCGGGAAAATAGGCCTGCCCATAAGCGGCACCAGCGGCAGTTTATTGGGGAGAATTTGATCAATAGGCACTATCTGGTCTGACATTTATTCTTTCCTCATATGTTTTTTTTTAATATGTCAGAAAAAACGGGAAAAAGCAAGACAATGAAGAAGACCTCATTCCTCACTCCTAATTCCTAATTTTTACTGTATACTTTCTGCATGGCTGAGTTGTTTGAAGCCCGGATTGAAACTATCGCCGCAGGCGGGGCGGGGCTGGCGCGTGTCGGCGGGAAACCCGTATTCGTCAAGGGCGGCATCACCGGCGAGAGGCTCGTCTGCCGTATCACCAAGGATCACCGCAGTTGGGCGCAGGCCGAATTGCTGGAGATTTTGGACGCTTCCCAAGACCGCGCCCGGCCTGTTTGCGGCGTTTACGGAAAATGCGGCGGCTGTAATTTGCAGCACCTTGATTACCAAGCCCAGCTTGCCGCGAAGACTTCTATATTGAAGGAAGCCTTTGTCAGAATCGGCGGCTGTTCGCCGCCAGAGCCTGAGGTTATTCCCTCAGACCCCTGGGAATACCGTAACCGGATGCAATTCCACGCCGTCAGGCAAAACCATAAAAAAAACTCAGGTATCCTTTGGGGCTTAAGCTCCGAAAAGAGCGCGGAGCTTGTCCCCGTTCCCGACTGCCCCGTAGCCGATCCGGGAATCAGGAAACTGTTAGGCGAAGAAGAAAAGAAAACGCTTTTAACGCCCCCGCAAAAAGACCGCTTCAACGTATACGCCCGCGGCGGCCTGTTTCTCAGCGAAGGGAGCGTCAGCCGGGGGAAAACGAAAATTCTGGATCAGGAACTTTGTCTTGACGCTTCGCTGTTTTTCCAAAGCAACGGAGCGGCGCTTGAAAAACTGGTTGCGGATTTGCTGAGTATCGCCGGAGAAGCGGATCGCTCCCTGCCGATGGCCGACCTGTTCTGCGGCATAGGCACTTTTGCCGCGTTTCTGGGGAAGCTGTTCCCGACGGCTCATTTGGTAGAGGAAAACAAAGCCGCAATCGCCCTTGCCCGGGAAAACATGTCCGCGCACGGGGATTTTTTCGCCCAGCGCAGCGAGGACTGGGCTGAACGCAATAATCTGCGTAATTTCGGCTTTATAATTGCCGACCCGCCCAGGCAGGGCTTAAGCCAAAGCCTTGCCCTCCGGCTTGCAACAGAAGGCCCTCCCCTGCTGGCCTACGTTTCATGCGATCCCGCGACTCTGGCAAGGGACAGCAGGATACTGACGGGCGGAAATTACAGCCTGAAAGAACTGCGCTTCTACGATTTTTACCCGCAAACGGCGCATATAGAAAGCCTGGCGGTGTTCATTAAAAAATGAGGAATTAGGAATGAGGAATTAGGAATAGGAGAATAACAATCTTTCATTGCTCATTGCTCATTGCTAATTGCTCATTGCTCATTGTTCTCTTTTCTCTTGTTTTCCCCCTTTTCAAAAATCTCAGGATACATTATTATATTAGTCAAATAAGGAAACCCCGGAAAGAAGAGGCCGGGCGACAGGAGGTTCCCCGTGAGGATGACCACAAAGGGACGCTACGCGCTGCGCGCGACAATAGCCCTGGCGAAATTATCTGAAGACGGTAAGATGGTCTCCATCAACACCCTCTCCGAAGAAGAGGATATTTCTTCCTTGTTTCTGGAACAAATTTTTTTTAAGCTTAAAAAGGCGGGGATAGTCAAATCGATACGGGGGCCGGGCGGCGGCTTTTTGTTTGACCGCCCTCTTGATTCCATAAATATTAGAGAGGTGCTTGACGCGGCGGGCGAGGAACTGACAGTGATGCCCTGCGACAGGCAGTCGTTCGGATGCGAGCGCATGAGCGATTGCATCGCCCACAAAGTGATTATCTCGGTAACAGACAAAATTAACGAATATTTTGAAAGCATAACATTACAGATGCTGCTGGATAACCCGGAATGGCAGAGCAAAGCTAATTAGGAATTAGGAATGAGGAATTAGGAATAAAGGAAGTTTTCCGTATCACGGAGGATTCCGGAAAAGTTGCAAAAGCTGGTACGGGTTTCGGGAAGCGATTGAATGAAATATGCCCCGTAGCGTTTCTTTAGAATCCGACCGTCAAGAACCGCGACAACGCCCCGGTCGCTGGAACGGCGCATCAGACGGCCAAAACCCTGCTTGAACTTCATTACAGCCTCGGGCAGTGAAAGATCCATGAAGGGGTTGCCCCCGCTTTTTTCTACCGCCTCCCTGCGGGCCTCGAAGACAGGATCGTTGGGAGTCCTGAACGGCAGGCGGCAGAGTATCACCAGCCGCAGGGTGTCGCCCGGAGCGTCAACACCTTCCCAAAACGAGTCCGTGGCAAACAGCACCGACTGGGTGTCGTTGAGGAACGTTTGCAGAAGCCGGGAACGGTCGTCATCGCCCTGCTTGAGACAGCGGATGCCTAACGCCTCCAATTCAGGCTGGGCCGCCCGCCAGGCGCTTTGAAGGGACTGGTATGAGGTGAACAGCACAAGAGCGGAACCGCCCGCGACCGAGGCAAGCTGTCCGACCGCCCTGTCAACAAATTCCTGGTAATCGGGCTCGTCGGGCAGGGGCGCGTCGTCCGGCGCGGCAAGCAGTACGGCGCTGGAATAGGGGAAGGGCGACGGAAAGCACCCTGAAAAAAAAGGCCGATCTGCGACATAAGCCGCGCCGCAGCGCATTGCCCAATAGTTAAAATTATTGCTTACTGCCAATGTCGCCGAAACGCATACCACTGTTTTGTTCGGCTGAAAAAGGCTTTCTTTCAGGCTTTCGGCAAGCTCAACCGGGCTTCGGGTAAAAGCAGGCCATGCGTCCGCGCCTGATCCCCGGCGTTCAACCCACATCACTTCGCCGGGCTTTTCCCGGTAGCCTGTAAAGTCGGAACAAATCCCCGCTATTTCCTCAAAACGCCGCAGTATGGTTTTCAGTTCCCATACGGAAAAATCTCCCGAAACAGGGGCTTCGTCAGGATCGTTTTCAGGAAGCAGTTCGATAACCCCGCGCGCCGCCTCCGTAAAGGCAAGCAGTTTTTTCCTGAGGGCGAGAAGCGGGGGAAAAAGCGCCGAATCGGCGGAGGCGTTGTTTCTGGAAGGGGAAAACCTGAACACCCCGTCCTGGGCGCAAAGTTCAAGGCCCGGCCCGTCAAGCTCCCCCGCCGCCTTGCGGACGCCGTCTAACGCGGAGGCAAGGGTTTTGAGGCTGTCTTCGCCTTCATTAATCAGGGAACATATACGGACCAAAAGGCCGCTCTTCATTGCCCGGCGTTTGCGGTACAGCCGCCCCGCGTAATGCAGAATCCCTACCTTGCTGAATTCTCCCGAAAAAAACGAAGTCGCGGCTTTCTCCATTGTATGCGCCTCGTCAATGACCACCCTTGAATACGGCGGCAGAACCGCCGCAGACTCGTAGCCCGCGCCGCCTTTACGCGCCGCCAGATCCGCGAAGAGAAGGTGGTGGTTCACAACGATAATACGGGCGGCGGCGGCTTCCCTTCGCAGGGCAAGCACAAAACAGCGGCCCTGCTCGGGGCAGGCTTTTCCCATGCACAGATCCGCGTCGGAACAGACCCTTGACCAGACCGAATCTGCAACAGAGAAGGCAAGCTCTTCCCTGCCCCCTCCCCCGCTCGTTTCGGCCCAGCGGCTTATAGCCTCAATCTGCCCCTGTTCGTCAGAGCCTGCAAGTTCAGGCTCGAGCAGGGCATCCGAAAGCCGCCTGCGGCAGAGGTAGTTCCCCCTGCCCTTCACCAGCACGGCCTTCACTTTGGCGTTAATCGCCGCCTTTACCAGCGGTATGTCCTTGCCGAAAAGCTGCTGCTGCAGGGGTATTGTCGCCGTGGAGATAACGACCCTCTCCCCCGATTCAACGGCAAAATGCAGGGCAGGAAGCAGGTACGCGAAGGACTTCCCCACCCCGGTTCCCGCTTCCGCAGCTCCAATGGCGTTTTCGTTGAAACAGCGTATGACCAGTTCCATGAGATCAAGCTGCGGCCGCCTCGGTTCAAAGTATTCAAGGCTTGAAGCGATGCTTCCCCCTTCCCTCAGGGTGTTCAAAATTCGCTGTGTGTCAAGTTTTTTCACTGTTTCCCTTTTCTCTCTTCTTTTTTCTTTTGTTTTATACTATATTATAAAGATGACAGAGGTAAAAATCTATTGAAAAATGCCAACCGGCTGTACGAGGGACTTGATCCGAATGAATGTCGCGAGCTTTATGCCAACGCCTTGAATAAAGCGCTTGAAATTCTTTTCTCCTACACAGAAAAAGATATTGACAATACGCTGTCGCACGGTTTATGGCCGATTGCCAACGCTGCGGGCCTGGACCGGATTCTCGTATTCCGTATTTTAGACAGCGACGCCATGATCTGCGGGGAAACCTACCGATGGGACAGGCTCTCCGGCGGAACCGCCCCGATTGACGACACCCTGAGGGAATTGCCCGTAAATTCGGCGGTCAAACGCTGGATTTCAATTATGGCAGACGGCTCCTGCATAAGCCTCAAACGCAGCACATTTAAAGAAGACGAGGCCGTCTTTTTGGGCCCGCGCGGCGTTATGTCGATTTTGATAGTGCCGGTTTACACCGAAAGCAAGTTTTGGGGCGTAGTCACCTGCCATGACAATACCAAAGAACGGGATTTCGACAAGGATTGTATCGCCATGCTGCGCTCAACAGCGCGTATGTGCGCCAGCACGATTATCAGGGCTGAAAAAACCGAGAACATCGTACAGGCTGTGGAAGCGCTCAGCCGCCGCGAAAGGATGACGGACACCTTGTACAAGGTTTCCTTTATCTTCCTGTCCCAGAAAGAGGAAAAATTTGAGGACACAATAGCGACAGGCGTCAGCCTGATAGCCAAAGAACTGGAAATTGACAGGCTGATCATCTACCGCAACCACTTAAAAGACGACGGCCTGCACATGTCGCAGGTCTTCCGCTGGGACAAAGAATCCGGAGGCAGCACCGATTTGGTTGAATCTTTCACCGACACGCCTTACACCCGGTTCATGCCGACATGGGAGGACCATCTGGCGGACGGCAATACCGTAAACAGCCCGTCAAGGATGCTGCCCGGGCATGAAGCCTCCGTACTCCAGGCTTTCGGAATCCGTTCTGTCGCCGTTATGCCGATACATATCAACAATAATTTCTGGGGGTTCGCGCTTTTCGGCGATACCAAAAAAGAACGCCATTTTGAGGATGACGTAATCGAAATGATGCGCTCGGCGGCGTTTTTGTTCGCCAACGCCTTCATCCGCGCCGAGGTCGAATATGACGCGCTTACGGGCATTTACAACAGGCGGTACTTTGATGAAACCATGGAGCGCATCATAAGCTCCCTGTCCCGCTCGGAGAGTTTGTTAAGCATGTTAATGATCGACATTGATTTTTTTAAACGGTACAACGACACCTACGGACATGTCGAAGGCGACAGATGCCTGAAAACCGTCGCGCAAACCCTTTCCCTGTGCATAACAAGGGCCGACGACTTTATCGCCAGATACGGCGGTGAAGAATTTATCGTCGTCCTGCCGAATACCGACGAACAGGGATCACGGCTGATCGCCGACAAACTCCTTGAAAATATACGCTCCCTGAAACTGCCGCATGAACAAAGCGATGCCGCGAAATACGTCACCGTCTCTATCGGGGGCACGACCGGCAAAGTCCTGCACACGCACAGCGCGGGCGATTTTGTAAATAAGGCCGACGAGCTGATGTATAAATCAAAACAGGAAGGCCGCAACAGGTTTTCATTCGGGTGGTTTTAAACAAGAGAAAAAAGAAGAAAGAAAAGGGAAGAAAGTAAGATCGTGCGTTATATTGCTGATATTTACAAGCCAGAGTCCAGGGTCGGGGGATTCCTTTCCGCCCTGGTGCTTTCAGGCATCGCTATGGGCCTGTACAAGGGGGTGCAGGATAATTTTCTCGCGGAAATCGTCCGCATTGACGCTTTTGGCAGGGGTATCACGGAATTTTTCAGGGAACTGCCCGGCCTTTTTCTGGTTGCCATACTCGCGTGGATGTACCGCTTTTCCGAAATACGCATATTCAAAATAGGCATAGGCCTGGTGCTGGCGGGTATTGCGGGCCTGGGCCTGGCGGGGCTTCTGCCCGCCGCGTTCTTTCCCGGCACGGGCGGCAAGCTAACGGTAGTCGCGCTCATGGTGCTGCTGTCCGCAGGCGAGCATATCATAATGCCGGTAAGGTCTTCAATCTCGCTGCATCTTGCCAAAGAGAACAAGGGCGGCGCGTCTCTCGGCATAACAAGCGCCCTGGGGCACGGCGGCAATATCGCCGGTTTTTTAATTGTTACCGTTATTTTCTTTGTTTTTTCGCGCCTTGGTTTTGCCAAATTGTCACAGTTCAGAATCGTCTTCGCGGCTGCGGCGTTCCTGACGCTCGCCGCCTTTTTCGCGTCCGTGCCGATGCGGGACAGCGGGCAAAAAACGGCCCGCCGCCGTTTTTATTTTGATAAAAAATTTTACAAATATTATATGCTGGAAGTTTTTTACGGCGCGCGTAAACAGGTTTTCATTACCTTCGCCCCCTATGTCCTGATCCTGAACTACGGGGCCAATACCTCGGTTATTTCATTTTTGCTCGCCGTAAGCGCTGCGGCGGGGTTTGTCGCCAGCCCGCTAATCGGGAAACTTATCGACAAGGTCGGCTACAAGGCGATAATGGTAGGCGACACCCTTGTCCTCATTATTGTCTGCCTTCTCTACGGTTTCTCCCACCGCCTTTTCCCGATGCATATCGCTTTTTATGTCGTCTGCGCGAACTATGTCATTGACGCGGTAATATCCGTTGCAAGCATGGCAAGCAACGTGTACGTGCAAAGCATTGCGGCTAACAAAGAGGAAATAACAGCGACGATCTCCACGGGAATTTCCGTCAACCATGTAATAAGCGTGTTAATAGCCCTGCTCGGCGGCCTTTTGTGGAAGCTCGTCGGCATTGAACTTTTATTCAGCCTTTCGGCTTTTCTCGGCCTGCTCAATTCCCTGTATGCCGCAAGTATAAAAACGGAGGAAATAAAATGAACGGATTCGTAATATGCGCCACCAGATCCATGAAGGCTTACGCGGGCCGCGTTATAACCCATCTGTCAAATTTTCCGGTTTTTTCAGGGATCTCCGAAAATTTCAACGGGGTCGATCTGCTGAGAACCGACAGCTTCGCGGACGGAGAGATAGAAGTCGCGGTTAATTCCTCCATACGCGGCAAGGACGTGATAATTTTTACCTCCAGCGCGCGCAACGAAGCGGGGATCAGCGTTAATGAAGCGAAAATTGAACTGTACCAAACCGTTGACGCGCTCAAGCGTTCGCAGGCCGCGAATATCATCGTATTCGAGCCTTTTGTATCATGCTCGCGTTCAGACCGGACGACCCGCCGCAGTTCGGTCGGTTTGTGGGTGCATATTAAAACGCTTACAAGCCTCGGGGTAAGCCACTACATTACATACCAGCTCCATTCCGACAAGTCAAAGTCCATGGTTGATCCCGTTACCTGCTCTTTTGACGATATTCCCGCCCTTAACCTGCTCAAGCGCTACATTTGCGAAACCTTTATCAAAAGCCTGGATAAACTGGAGAACACGGTGAAGCCCCAATGGGCTTTCTGCTCTGTTGATGCCGGCGCGGAGAAACTGGCGCGGGGCTTTGCAAACGCCTTCGGCGCGCCGCTTGTAATCGCCCACAAACAGCGCGACACCTCCGCGTTAAACACGATTGAGTCAATACACATACTTTCCGCCGAACCTGTCAAGGACAAAATCCTGTGGATAGTTGACGATATGGTTGACACTGCGGCCTCGGTGCAGGCCTTAATCAACGCGCTGGTCCCGCTTTGCCCAAAGGAGATCAACTTACTGGCGGTACACGCCCTTCTGTCGCCGCCTGCTGCGGAGCGGCTTTCCGCGCTCTCGAAGGACGGAAAACTGAACCACATTATTGTCACGGATACGGTAAGCAGCCCGCAATCCCTGCCTGATCTTCCGAACATCGAGGTAGTCCCTTCTGCGGAGCTTTCCGCCCAAATAATCAGCGCGATTGTTACCAACGCTTCCATGAGCAAACTCCTGTCGCCGTTTAACGCGACCAAGTACCTCAATTCGCTGAATCTTTTTTAATTGCCTTAAGATTCATCATTAATGAATTAAAACAAGGTTTGAGGGCAAAAGCGTAAGCAATCTAAAAAAAGAATGAGGAACATATTTTTTACTTTAAGTTAACGCATATGGTTTCAGGCACTATTTTGGCTTTATCTATAAAATCATCTATGGCTTTTTCCAAATTTATCTTCAGATTTACCTTGAATTCTTGTAAAGCGTCTTGTGAATAAGTCTCCATAGAGAATAATTGAGGGCTGTCAACTTCAAGGGCTTCCGCTATACGTTCCAGCATTTCAGGGGAAGGAAATTTCTTTTTCTGTTCAATTTGCCCTATATATTGGGTAGAAGTCCCGACTTTTTCAGCCAAATTTACCTGAGAAATCCCCATAATTTGCCGTCTTTTCTTGATATTGAACGATAAAAGCGTCCTGATATTAGTCATGCCACACTATAATGCTATTAATTAAAAATCACTTGACAACTTTCTAACAGTTTCATATTATTACATACAGCCTTTTATTAAACTATAAGGAACTGTAAGAAACGCCAAAATGGAAGATTATAAGGAGGGATTTTAGCATGAAAAAGAGTCTATTATTGAATTTTGGCATTGTCGTTTTTGCTGTCCTGTTATTGGCGAATTGTGAAAGCCCAAGCGACCCGTCTGGGTCTGCCGTGCCCACGGTGATAAATATAGCCTCCATTAGCGGCATTACCGTTCCGGCACCCGGCGGAACTCCTGTAACTGTAATAACGGCGACGGCGCAGTATACCGGAACAGTGGTATGGTCGCCGGCCCATGAGAGCTTTCAGGCTTCAACAGCATATTTCGCGACCATTACCCTTACAGCAAAAAACGGCTATGCTCTGGAAGGCGTAACAAAAGACTTCTTTAAGGTTACGGGCGCGAATAAAGTAAACAATGACGCGGATTCCGGCGTAATAACCGCAGTATTTCCAAGAACAGCCGGAACAATCGATAACCCATCCGTCATTGACATACAAACCATTGAAGGCATAGCCCCCATAAGCGGAGGAATTCCGAAAGAGTCAATCAACCCTACGGCGCAATACACCGGAACTATTACATGGTCTCCTGCCGACAATCCATTCAAGCCTTCAATTATATATACAGCGACTATCACCCTTACGCCGAAAACAGGTTTCACCATAACAACAGTGCCGGCTGACTTCTTCACGGTTATAGGCGCGGAAACAACAAGTAATGAAGCGACATCTAACATTATAACGGCTGTATTTTTAAACAATCACATCCACCAATGGGGCGACTGGTCAGTAACAACGGCTGCTACCTGTTCAACGGAAGGAGTAGAAACAAGGGAGTGTATTTACCCTGCGCATAAAGAAACCCGCCAAATACCAACAACTCCGCACGATTGGGAATTTATACAAGGAATTGCCCCTACCTGTACATTCGCTGGCAGCGGAACAAGAAAATGTAAAGTCTGCGGCAAGACAGAGACCTCAGATATTTTCCCCGCGCTTGGACACAACTGGGGTGAATGGACAGTAACAACGCCAATTACCTCAATTACTGAAATAACAGAAACAAGAATATGTTCTCATGATTCTACGCACAAAGAAACACGCAAAGGACCATTAGAAAGCCTTCCTGCCAATACCGCCGCCGCCCCATATACAATTAAATTGAACGTGAACGATTTCGGCGGTGATATGACAACTCCTGGCAGCATTGGATACATTTTAAGTCACAGCAATGGAAGATACTTCTACCTTGATCTCTCAGACAGTACCATGACAACTATTCCGGATAGCGCTTTTTATAATGGTAAATCATCTCCAGTTAAGGGATGCGACACACTTGTCGGAATAACTATACCGAACAGCGTTACCAGCATTGGTGGGGGGGCTTTTTCCGGCTGCACCAGCCTTACCAGCGTAACCATACCCGACAGCGTTACCAGCATCGGGTATTACGCTTTTGGCGGTTGCACCAGCCTTGCCGCAATAAATGTTGATTATAGTAATACAGAGTACAGTTCTGCAGACGGTGTATTGTACAATAATAGTAAAACCACATTAATTCGATATCCAATTGGGAAAGCAAGCTCTTCTTTTACTATACCAGACACTGTAGTCGTCATTGGGGAAAGTGCTTTTTCCCGTTGCGCCAACCTTACCAGCGTAATCATACCGGACAGCGTTACCGACATTCAATCTTTTGCTTTTTCCGATTGCACCAACCTTTTCAGCGTAACCATAGGAAGCGGTGTTATCGACATTAGGTGGGGGGCTTTTATGGGCTGTACCAGCCTTGCCAGCGTAACCATACCCGCCAGCGTTACCGGCATTGGGATTGCCGCTTTTGGCGGTTGCACCGGCCTTGCCAGCGTAACCATACCCAACAGCGTTACCATCATTGGGAGTGGTGCTTTTTCCAGTTGTACCAGCCTTACCAGCGTGATTATACCTAACAGCGTTACCGGCATTGGGTATGACGCTTTTTCCCGTTGCACCAGACTTGCCAGCATAACCATACCCGACAGCGTTAAAAGCATTGGGTATGAAGCTTTTTCCTCTACTGCATGGTTCAATAACCAGCCAGACGGTGTAGTGTATGCGGGTAAAGTAGCATACGCATATAAAGGCGATATGCCTGCAAATACAAGCATAACAATACGTGACGGCACAAAAGGAATTACCGGTCGCGCTTTTTCCGGTCGCACCGGCCTTGCCAGCGTAACCATACCCGACAGCGTTACCAGTATCGGAAATGAGGCTTTTTGGAATTGCACCAGCCTTGCCAGCGTAACCATAGGTAGCGGCGTTATCGGCATTGAGTATTCTGCTTTTTCCGGTTGCACCAGCCTTGCCAGCATAACAATACCCAACAGTGTTACCGACATTGGGGGTCGGGCTTTTGAAGGTTGCACCAGCCTTACCAGTATAACATTCCAAGGCACGATTGCGCATGGATTCTCAGATGATTCGTTCTACGGCGACTTGCGCGAAAAGTTCAAGGGAACGCCGGGGACGTACACCACGACAGCTCCAGTGGGCAATGATTCGGTGTGGACGAAACAATAAAACAGTGAGAAGTGAGCAGTGAGTAGTGAACAAAAAAACTGCTAACTGCTCACTACTCACTGATAAATAGGGGGATAAAACCATGAAAACAAGAAACAAACTTACAAGCGTTATTGCAATCGCGCTGATTGCAATCGGCATTACCGCATGTGCTGACGGCGGCGGCGGTAACGGACAAAATCCGGACGGGCAAAAGCCAGGCGGCGGAGGCACAGGTACAGGCACGGCGCCGACAATAACCACCGTATCGCTGCCAAACGGAGCGGAGGGAACGGCATACAATCAAACGGTAACGGCGACAGGGGATACGCCCATTACATGGAGTCTTGAAAGCGGGACATTACCAACAGGTTTGAGCCTTGCGGGAACCGGCGTTATTTCAGGAACACCGGCAACAGCAGGTGCGGCTGCCTTCACCGTCAAGGCAACTAACGCCGCTGGAAGCAGCACGAAACCGCTTTCAATAACAATCACATCCGCCGGTGCCGGCGGCGGTAAGGGCTGGATAGTCGCGGAAAGCCCATTCACAGGCTTATTAGCTACTGTTTTTACAATCGTTTTTGGCAACGACAAATTTGTCGCCGTAGGCTACAATGCCTCTTCCGAGATTAAAATATCAACTTCACCGGACGGCATTACCTGGTCAGCCGGAACGGACCTCCCGTTCGGTGCAAACGGCATCAGTGATTTCATTTATGGCAACGGTACATTTGTCATCTCCGAGGGAACTTACTACAAACCCAGAATAGCGTATTCATCTGACGGCGTAACATGGACCGTAATAGACAATCCATTCAATAAAAACGGCAACATCTTTCCGATAGCCTATGGCAATGGTATGTTTGTCGCCGTGATCGGCAACACTATGTTGGCGTATTCATCTGACGGCGCAACATGGACAACCGTACCGGACTCGGACAAACTCTTCAGCTATGTCTATCAGGATAAAATCATAAATTCCGGTACCTTCTACGGAATCGCCTGGGGCAACGGCAAATTTGTCACCAAAGGATTAGGCGGCTTTAACAGAAATGAAGCCAAAATAGCGACTTCACCGGACGGTATAACATGGAAAACTGAAAAGCCTGTAATAACCACATTTGCCAGCTTTGTCGATTATATATTCTTTGGCAACGGCAAGTTTGTCTCCTGGGGAGAAGAATTGTCGTACTCGGAGGATGGTATAACATGGACAGGCGTATTAGGTACAAACGGCACGATCAACGCAATCGCTTTTGGCAACAACAAGTTTGTCATCGGGGGAAACAAAGGAAAAATAATGTATTCATCTGACGGCGTGACATGGACAGCCGAAACGGACAGCCCATTCAGCGGCTATATCAACGCAATCGCCTATGGTAAAGGCAAGTTTGTCGCCGGCAGCAACCCCGGCTTAATAGCGTATTTATTGGACGATTAAATCTCTTCCATTGTTCATTGCTACCCAATGTCAACAAGTTAAGGATTTCGAATAGAAGAATTTAACCACGGAGGACACGGAGGGGAAGAGGTGAAAAGTTAGCAGGTAACAGTTAGCAATGGAAGAAGAAGACCTCTCCAGGACAAACGCATGAATGAATTTTTACCACGAACCACACGAACCAACACGAACTTGCTGTTAAAAAACCATTTTTAACCTTCAAATTCCATGAAAAAAGATGGAACATGAAGG